>CAACVD010001415.1_pt2 | contig 10749 bp, 18 predicted proteins | sample 2381771 | NCBI WGS metagenome assembly CAACVD01 (sample SAMEA5211965, study PRJEB30684) | marine metagenome | biome: Marine; feature: Epipelagic; material: Water | collected 2015-10-15 | depth 15 m | reverse complement strand
ATATAATTTTTAATTTTTTCATTATCCTTAAAAATATAAATTAATTTTTGTTTTTGTATATCATTCATAATATAATTAGATCAAATTATTTATTAAATTTAAACTTAATTTTTAATTAAAATTATTTTTATTTTTTAAAATTTTACATATTTTTTTTTTATTTTTTATTTTTAAATATTTTTGGATTTTTGAAAAATATTTAAAAAAAAACATATCTGGGTGGATGTGTGGGGTTGTGGGGTAGGACTTGAAGATAGTAATTGAAGTGGGACTAATTTATCCTGCGAAAATAGAGAGCCGACTAATGGAGCAGCAAGGACAATAGAAGCAGCACCAGCTAACTGTGCTGTATCATTATGCTGATTACCTAAAATAGCACCGGTAGTAGCACCAGCACCGAGAGGTGTATTAGTATTACCAGCAGTTCCAACAGTAGCATAGCGTTGTCCCTCAGTAATAGAGCGGTCCCCTACAACTGCTAAATTTGATTGAGCGGGTAATATAATAGCACTCATCATTCTGTCATAGCGATTACAGTCATACAAAATACTGCCGGCTTGTTCTAATCTGACCCTGCGTAGGCATCCGTGTAATCCCCCGTTATCAAGACCTAACTGATTACCACCAGCAGCAGCATTATCATTAGTAAGGGTGAATCTTAAATAAGAGTTGCTGGGATCCCAAAATTGTGAGGCAGCGATCTCAATTCTGATTATATTATTCCCATTAGCAGTAAAGCTGGTGCCGTTCATAGGTAAAAAGGTCCGTCTCATTTGACGGGGATTGCCGGCGGCAATAGGTAAAATCTTAGTGTAATCAAGGCTGGACGGTAAAGACATTATTTTTATAATATAGTTTAGATTTTAATTTTTAATTATTAAAATTTTAGTTATTTATTAGGTATCATAGTAATTGTAAATTGCATACATATATCTGTAATATCTTCTCGTGGATTAGCTCCGTTTGCTACATCCGCTAAATATATAGGTTGTGCGTCTAATGCATCGTATGGTTCTTTAAAACTAAACTTAATATTAGATCCAAAAGGATTACCACATAAAACACCATTATTATTAGGCTGGTGTCTAATAGCATAACTATTACCATTAGCAACAGGCGGGGGCCCGTTATTAGTTGTCTGAATACCTTGATAATTACCTCTCCACTCCCAAAAGCATGGTATGAGTTCTTGATACTTATACATAGTAGTATTTTTTGATAAAACTGCGTTATTAGGGTTATTAGTAGATAGAGTTGTTTGTCTTGAAGGCAAACTGAGATTTAAAATTACAGTTGCTACTGCTTCACCTGTATTAAAGGCTGCTAATGTTAGTCTATCAGTCCATATAGGTCTTGAATTATTAGTAGCCACACCTGCGACAATATCACTTACAGGAGATATTACAATCTGATCTAACTTTATTTTAGCTTGATTGAATCCGGTTGAATTTGTTAAATCTGAAAGTGGTGGTAAATCAAAATCATAATTACCAAAATCTTCTACCTTAGCTTTTTTAGCTACAATAACTTTAAAAACTAAAACTTGTTCATCAATTGTATCAACCTGAGAAACTCTAACAGAATTATTAACTTGTCTTTGCTCCATATTTATATAATATAGATTATAAAAAAAATATTAATTAAAAAAAATTATTATTAATAAAACCAACCCTTAGATTTTTTTAAATTTTGTTCTAATTCTTTATCAATTTTTATAATTTCTTGTTGATGTTTTTCTATCTTAGATATAATATCAATATTTAATTTTCTTAAATCTTGTATCTCTTTATGAATTATCTCAACTTTAAATATAACTGTTTGCAAATCTTCTCTAATATTATCAATAGGTTTTTTATTCTTCTCCATTATTATTATCAAATATTTTATTTATTTCAATTTGAGGATAATATTTAAATTTCTTATATTTCATATCTGATTTTCTTGAATGTAAATCATATACCATAGAATTAGTTAAACCCAAATCATGGCTAATATCTTTTAATGTTTTATAATCTTCATTATGAATAATCTCTCCTTTATGATCTTTAATGCAACAATTAAATCTATTTTTCATTCTATAATATATATATATTTTATTTTTTAAATAAGTTTTTAAACAATAATAGGATTTAAATCAATACCTATATATTGTCTATTTAAATATTCAACTCTATTAGATACATAATTATTACAACAAGTCATATCTAATATAGTATCACCTTCATTAGAATAAGTTTTAATAAAAAAATCTATGTGTTCATCTGTTCTTGTTATACCAGTTTTATCTTTTCTTATAGGATATTCTATTACATTATCAGGATATCTACCATAATGTCCCTCTGATTTATCAATTTCATTATCTTTTGTAGATATATTTTTACCTTTATAATATTTTTGAGCTCCACCTACTTTAACATTACGCTTAGGATAAAATTTATCACCAATCATTTGAGGGTTATATTTACCTTTTTGTTTATAATATATATATATCTCCTCTGTTTTTCTTAATGGTTGATATTTAGCTGCAAAAAATCCGGTTGAATTATTTTTAACCCATATATAATTATATTTAGGTTTTTCATATTTTAATAATTCATAACTAAAAGGCATAGAAGCATAAAGTATTATAACACCGTCATCTTTTAAAACTCTCCACATATCTATAAATAATTCAGACCAATTCAAAGGTTTATCCCACTTTGCAACAGTAATATTAAAAGGTGGATCAGTATATATTAGATCAATACTATTATCTTCTAATTTTTTTATCTCTTCATGAATATCACCTTTTATAATCATATATAAATAATATATATTTATTTAAAATTATTAATACTTTGAAAAATAACACAGTTTTTTAATATACCTCGTGGTTTAATTAATCCGTGAAAACAATTGCTAATAGTTTGTGCCGGTATATCTAAACAAAAAGATATATCATTAACACTTCTAAACTCCATAATTTTAAAAATTTGTGTTTTACTTTCATCTTCAAATAAATATACAACCCATGAGGATTTTTTCATTATATATATTATATATATTTTAAATTAAATTATTTAAATTAAGAGGGTTGAAACTCTACATATCCACCAGGAAAGAAATATCCAGAGGTCCAATATAATCTATAAGCCATTAATATACCATAGGGCATACTATCACCCTTGACCCAAGAAGAATCCCAACCATTAGTAGGCTGTGAGGTGCCGGGCCCAGATAAACTCACATGATAATTATAACCTTGTGATCCAAAGGGCATAGCCCAAGTCCTTGTGCCTGTATTAGTTATTGTCCCGGCTCTTGTATAATAAAAATTATTAGCAGCAGTAGTATAAGGATTACCTGCCGAATTATTTAAATTTACTCTATAACCTGTTAATTTATAACCCGTAGGTATATCAAAATAAGCATAAATCTGAGTTGCATTAGCACCTCTATTTACGGCACTACCTTCTGTATTTACACCGTCGCTAATAACCCACCTATTATCACCACCGCTATCATCGTCCATAACAAAATTAGAGGGTTTTATTTGTTTATATAAATAACCTGTTGTATTATCTCTATAATAATCACCACCAAAAGCATTAATAATCTCACCTACATTACCGTCATAAAAAGTAGAAGTGCTACTAAATCTCATACCGGGCCCTAACTGTAATTGACCCGGCACTCTTAAAACTGATAATTGACCTAATCCACTAAAATTATCATCTATTGTATTTGAGTCTATTTTAGATTTAATTGTATCCGGGTTTGTTGTAGTATCTATTGATATACCATTACCTTCTTGATAAGTTGTATCTGTATCAATAGCATTAATAGTATCAGCTATGGACCCGTCCCAAGAAGTATTACCTGAATTTAATACAACATTACTACCCATAGATAAAGCATTAGGAGTAGGAGCATGATTAGCTCCCCATATAGCAGGTTGATTTTTACCTTGACTTACTATAACCTGACCTGCTGTGCCTGGATTCAAGTTAGTATTTAATTGTATTTGTCCCGTGCAAGTTAATGAGGTGCCTGTTAATTTATTTAGTCCATTAATAGAAGACATTATATATATATAATATAATTATTTTTATTTATTAAATTTGACTCCATAATTTAATCCACCTTCATCATTAGGGTAATATATATATTTATCTGTAAAAAATTGTTGTCGCTGGTGAGTATAAGCATTATTAAATAATCTTTGAATATAATATCCTCTATTAGTATATTTATTATAATGTTTTATTGATTGTATAAATATATTATTTACCTGTGATTTAGTTAGATCTAAATAATTACAAATACCTTTAATATCTTTAAAATAATGAAAATCACCAACTTTATCTATCAATAGCCATTCATTCATAAATTATAAAAAAAAATAAAAAATAACTTTAAACTTAATTAAAATCTATTACAAATTTACCATAATTAATTATTAAACCACCTTCAATATTTTTAGGTTTATATTTATAGTATTTACCACCTTTAATATATTTACTTTTATTTTTTAGATAATATTGCCGTCTTTCTAATTTATTCATGATATACTATATATTAGATATTTTTTTACTAAAATTACGGTGATTTTAAAAATCGTAAAAAAATATATTACATTATATAAAAAACTATGGAAGATATTGAAGATATTATAGATCAAGAATTAGAGCAAAAAAGTATCGAAAAAATACCAACTTTATCAGCTGAAATATCTGACTCACAAGATGAACCACCTAAAAAATCTAAAAAAGTTAGATCAGAAGCTCAGATAGCTGCCTTTGAAAAAGCAAGACTTAAAAGAGCTGAAAATTATGAAAAAAGAAAATTATTGAAAGAACAAGAAAAGCAAGAAAAAAAAGAAATAAAAACAAAAATAAAAGAAAAGGTTAATAATTTATCAACAGAAGAAATTAAAGAAGAAATTCAGAAACCTATAAAAAAACCTGTGCCTAACTTACCTCCACAACATTCATACGGACATTATAATTATCAACAACCACAAACTCCTATAATAAATAATTATTATTATAATACACCACCACCACAAGAACCTGTTAAGAAAGGTAGGAAAAAAAAAGTTGTTTATGTTAGTGATAGTGATGAAGAAATTGAACCACCTAAACTTGTATTAAAACAACCCGCACCTGCACCGGCCCCGATCCCTAAACCTCAACCCGCACCTGCTCCGCAACCTCGTGTTATAAAAAAACCCAGTTTAAAATATAATTTTGTAAATTAAAATATTTATTTATTATATATTATAATATTATGACTAATATTAAAGAGGAGGAATATGAAAAAAAAATCAATATTAGTAAATTTGACTTTTCATGCGATGAAGAAGATTTATCTATACCTGAACCATTACCAAGAAAATCATTCAGTATGCTTGTAGTAGGAAAACCTGGAATGGGAAAAACAAATCTATTACTTAATTTAATAACAAAGCAAGGTAAAGCATTCAATAAAAAGTTTGATAGAGTTTTTATTTTCTCACCTTCATTAAGCACTATAAAGGGCGACGATCCTTTTGAATTAATACCTGATAATCAGAAGTTTAAGGAAGCTACATTAGATTCATTAGAACAATTTTTAGACCAAATAGAGGATACCGGTGAAAAAGTATTATTAGTTTTAGACGATGTAATAGCTGATATTAGAGGTAAAGGTAAAGGTGATATAGAAAATAAATTGCAAAAAATATTTTTTAATAGACGGCACTTATGCGGAGCAGGTGGTAGTTGTAGTATAATAGCAACAAGCCAAACATATACCAAGATAGATCCCAAGCTGCGTAAATCGTGTAGCCAGTTAATTTTATTTGAAAATAGAAATAAGCGTGAAATCCAGAATATTTTTGATGAAGTGATACTTATACCATTAAAAGAGTATATGGATACCATGAAGTATGTGTATGATAAGAAACATAATTTTATGTATATAGATACAACAAAATCACAAGATGATATGATTCATAAAAATTTTAATAAATTAATTATTGATAGCCCAAATATTATTAAGTTTTAATTATATAAATAATTCTAAATCAACTTTATCAATATCTAAATATTTTTTATATTCAGTATATAATTTTTTTAAAACTTCTGCATTAGTTTTTTGCCTATAAGTAGGTTTTCTTACACTATCTTTTTTTTTTAAATTTAGTTTTTTTTGAAAATCAAAATCTATTTTAATGTCATCAATTATAGTATCATATAAACAACTAAAATTATTTTCAATACTTTGATTAAGTTGTCTATTTAATTTAGTTTTATAGCTACCGTCATAACCAGCAATATTTCTTTGATAACAATCCACAAATTTAATTACTTGATCTAAATCTTTATGCCATGTATTTTTAAATTTGTTTCTAAAATCAATTTTTTTAATACAACCACTAATTTCATAATATAACTCTTTAAAAGCAATATGATTATCTTTATTAGGGTTTTCAATACAACACTCAGTATATTTTTTTAAAAAGTGAGTAAATAAATTACCATGATGTCCTTTGACAATATTTAATGTTTTTTTATTATCTTCATTATTAATAATATCAATAATTTGTTTTTTGTATGAAGTCATTATTTATTTAATTTAATATATAGTTATTTGTTTAAGTATGTTTTAGTTTTTATACAATTATTTATTTAAATTAATATATAGTTATTTTTTTAAGTATGTTTTAGTTTTTATACAATTATTTATTTAATTATATTAGTATTTATTTTTTTAAGTATGTTTATAAACAATATATATTATATATTATTTTCAGATTCAGGCTCAATATTAACCATACTATCCCTTCTAATAACTTCTTTTTGAACCTCTGGATCCGTTATTGCCTCTGGGTTTCTATGTATAGTTAGGCATGGTGTGGATATCTTATCGCACTTAGATTTAAAACACACAACCAGGCAACCTGATAAGGCACCTAATACTGCAACTATAAATATACTTAATTGCTCTAATGAAAAATCTTCTAATTTAGTCATAATACTATATATATATATATTAATTTAAAAAGTCTTCATCTATTTCTTTTAATTGATTTACAGGTATTAAATAATGCTCTATTTGATTAGTGCCGGTAATACATACATTAAAATTTGTATCTTCTTTTAATTCAATACCCATAGTTTTATCAGTAAAAACAAATATTAAATATACTTTATAACCTACTGCTATTTTTAGCATAGCTTCTTTAACTTTATTACAAGTGATTATAGTTTCAGGGTATTTATCTGAGGTATTTCTTCGTCCCTTTATTTCACAAATAATTTTTTTAGTTTCATCATGAAAATCTAATATATCAAAAATATTTGAGTTTCTTTTAAAATTTGCTTCAAAATATTTATTTAATAAAGGTAATGTTTCGTCTTCAATTTGTTGTCCTAAGGTCCATAATTGTTTATTAAAAGGAAATACAGGCATTATATAATATACAACTAAAAAAATATATATTTTTTAAACTCAAAAAAATAAAGTTGAATAATATATATCATATCATGAGTAGAAGACCCCCACCTAATTCAATAGATCGTAGTGTTTTGAAGAATCTTAATGATAGAGAAAATTTTAGAAAATTAATTAAATCAAAAGAGTTTAATTTAGAAAGACAAAAAGAACTCAGAAAAATAATTGAAGAACAAACACAAAAATTAATTAATCAACAAAAAATTAAAGCTAAAAAATTAAAAGCTAATAGAGGTAAAAATCTTAGAGGTGAGTTAGTAGCAAATAAGAATAAACAGAGAAGATATGAAAGAGGTGAGCGTAGATATAGAGAAGAAGAAGAGCCCCGTATAGTAGGTGATATTAATGTTAATATACCTAATCATATACCACAACAATTTGCAGGTTTTAATAATCAAACACCGGAGGATAGACAATTGATGAGGGATAGATTAAACTTAGAATATCAAGATAAATATCAAGCAAGACAATTAGAATATAGAGATAGAGACCAGGCCAGGCAGCTTGATTTTCAACAAAGATTAGAAAACGCAAGACAAGAAAGAAGGCGTATTGATATAGATGAACAAGAAAGACGGGAGCGTGTAAGACTTGAAAATAGACAATTAGATTTAATGGAAAGAGAAAGGGTAGATAAAGACGCACGAGAAAATAGAAAATTAGAAATTGAAGAAGGTAGAGCTGAGATTGAATTAGACGAATTATTAAATCAAAGGGAATTTAGGGACGAACAATTAGAACAACAAGGTAATATAGCACAAAGATTAGCTGAGTTAGAAGAATTAAAGATACAGAATGATAGAGATATAAGGGCAGACCAGAATGAAATAGCAAGATTAGAACTTCAAGAAAGAAGACAAGGTCCTGATATTGAACCTATACCTGAAATACCTGCCGGGCCCAGACCTTTTAATATAGGAGATCAACAATTTTTTAATAATTTATTATCAGGTATAGCACAAGATAAACAAAGGGAGCGAGAACATACTGAAAATATAATGCGTGAATTATTAGAACATAATGAAAGGACTAATGGAGCCATGAATGCTGACATATTACAAAGATTATATCAACAAGCACAAGATACAGGATTAAGACCACCTGGTAGTGTAGTTGAAAGTTTAGGACCTAATCCAGGCCCGCCGTCAGTAATATTAGCACCACCACCACAGCAACCGGGTGCAAGTGCTTCTGAAATAGCAAGTAGAGTTAGAGAAGCATTATCAGAACCTCCGGTAGGTAGTCAAGTAAGTGTAGGTGCCTTAACTGAATTAGAAAGAGCATTAGAAGATCAACCTGAACATCCTGCGGTCCCGGCCGTTGCTAACTTTTTAGAAGGTATTGAAGAGGCAGAAGACCCACCAGAGCAAGGTAGTGTATCAAGTATAAGTCCTTCTGAATATGAAAGAAGACTGACAGAAGCATTCGCTCGGTCTCCCAGCGAAATAGCAAGAGATGAAGAAGTAGAAGCAGGTATAGAAGCATTAGAGCAAGACTTTTTAAGAACACCAGCAGGTCAAGCTCAACAACAAGCATTAGAAGATTATGAATTTGTAAATCCTCTTGATGTTGAAAATTTTACTCCCTCAGAAGTAGAAAGTTTTGATAGAAGGGCTGAGGAAACAACTGAAAGAGAATTAGAAGCATTAAGAGAACAAGGTTTAACAGTAAAAAGATTAGCTGATATACAAGAAAAAGAGAGACAAGAAGCAAGATTAGAAGCAATTAGAGAAAGTCAAGATATACCGGCAGAACCACAAGCAGAATCAGGAGATGAAGCAGGTGCGGGGGTAGGATTTTTAGAAGGTGCCGGTAGAGCTGTGGGTCAAGGTATAGTAGGAGTAGGTCAAGGTGCTTTAAATCTTGCTGGTGGAGTAGTGCAAGGAGCAGGTGAAGCTATAATAGAGCAATTACCTACGCCAGGTCAAGTAGGTCAAGCAGTAGGTAGAGGATTAGTAGCAGCAGGGGGAGCTGCGGCCGGTGCGTTAGCTGGGGCCGTAGGTGGAACATTAGGTAGGATTGAAGAAGTGCAAGAAGAAGAAGAAGGCGGAGCACAAGAAGGTTTAGATATAGACGACGAAGCATTATTAGAAGAGGTGCCTATATCAAATAGAAGTCCAGCACAAATAGCTGACGATAATCAAGATTTTGATTATGGTGATTTTATGGTGCATCATGCGGAGCAATCAGATAAACAAAGACCACCTACATTATTAGAAAGACAAAGAGGTCCTCAATATTCTATATCTAATACAAGTGATAGAGATCATAAAAAATTAAGACCTGGTGAAAGAGTTGATATTGTAAGTTATGGTAAAGATAAAAAAGGTGATTCAATAGGTTATTATGGGGCCTCAAATCCAGCAAGTAATAGAAGGGAGGGACTACCTACACAATTAAGAACAAAAGCCTTAGAAAAATCGATACAAAAAGGATATCTAAAATTACATAAAAATTATTAAATTTAAAATAAAATATATTATATATATATAAAATATGGCTAAATCAGGAAGACCTAAAAAAGTTAAAATAGTTGAACCAGTTGAAAAATCATTAGAAGATAAATTAGTTGAAGCGAATGTATTACCTGAATATTTAAAAGGTAAATATAAAGATTTTGTATTAGAAAAGTTTTGTAAAGAATATAATGAAAATTTGCTAAAAAAAGATAGAGCAACAAAATTAATATCTTATTAAATATATAATGCCTTCACATTACGGTAAATCTAATGGACTACAACCTATTAAAAAAGGTGCAAAATTAAGTGATTCAGATAAAAAGAAATTAGAAGAACATAAGAAACACCATAGCAGTAAACACATGGCGAGTATGCGTATGAATATGTTAAAAGGTGATAGTTTTGAAGAAGCACATAAAAAAGCACAAAAAAAAGTAGGTAAATAAATATATTTAATATATATAATGAGTAAAGAGTTTTTTTTTAACCCTAAAAATCCTAAAAAATCTTTTGATATTTATATTGATAAAAATCCTAAGGATACTATTAATATAAAATATACTAATATTAAAGATGTTAAAGATACTATAAATAAATTAGAGAAATTATATAAAGCTGGTAAATATCCACATAAACGCATTAGTCAAGTGTCCATGATATTAATGGTTAGATTAAGAGTATTAAAGGATAAAAAACCACAAGAATATAAATTATCTGAAAAGTATTTTAATTTTTTAAAAAATAGAACTAAGTTAAAAACTGATAAAGAAAGAAAAAATTTAATATTTAATATATAATAATGGTTAAAATAACT
>CAACVD010001632.1_pt1 | contig 10760 bp, 12 predicted proteins | sample 2381771 | NCBI WGS metagenome assembly CAACVD01 (sample SAMEA5211965, study PRJEB30684) | marine metagenome | biome: Marine; feature: Epipelagic; material: Water | collected 2015-10-15 | depth 15 m | reverse complement strand
AGATATTATCATTAGATCCCGATTTTGGTGGTAGATTGCAGGCTATATTAAAGCCCGGAATTTCAACCAACTAAAAATGACAAAATGTATAAAAGTAACAAAAAATATATAGATATGCTTACACAAGCTATGATGATACCACAGTCTCAAGTGATGATTCCATTAAAACCAGTGGAAGATACTCGTGTAAATGTAGGATTATTCAGACAACCGCCACGACCTCAGAACCCAAAGCCTGCAAAACCACCAAAGAAAGAAGTAATATTAGTGCATCAATTTGAATGAACATTTTAACAGTTTATTTTTAAGATAATTTTACAAGGTTATTTTTAATATAATTTTAACAGTTTATTTTTAAGATAATTTTCAACAGCTTATTTTTAAGATAATTTTTAACAGCTTATTTTTAAGATAATTTTTAACAGCTTATTTTTAAGATAATTTTAACAGTTATTTTTAACATAATTTTAACAGTTATTTTTAACATAATTTTTAAGATAATTTTTAAGATAATTTTAACAGCTTATTTTTAAGATAATTTTCAACAGTTATTTTTAACATAATTTCAAGGTCATCGAAATCTTCGGTCAAAGTCTTGTCTTCGTCTGCAATGCTGGTGGTGACAGCATCCGTTCCATTACGCAGCTGCATACCTTTTTGATCTACAACACAAAGTTTATCTTTGCTCTTGCCAAACATTTGCTTGTCAAGGCGTTCTCTTGACACTGCTTGCCAGTCTGCCTTTGCCTTAGAGTATTGTGGTAAGTCAAGCTCTTTAAGTGCCTCGTAACATTTGATGACCTTGTTATAATACTTTAGGGCACTGGTCAAGTGGCTCATATCTTTACTAGCATCCTTTATCAACATTATCTTGTAAACAAGTTTAATTGGTTCCATCTGCATCCGTAGCATTTCGATTCTTTGGCTGATGGAAGACTTGAAGTCGTTGAAAAGTGCAGTAACATTTGGCTCACTCATTTCGAATATTTTTTGGTTTCGCTTTAAATTTTTTTTTGAATTTTTTTTGAATTTTTTTTTTTAATATCTATCCATTAAACCCTCAGTGGGTGTACTACTTTCACCTTGCACAAAAAGTGATGATAATCTTCTTTGCTCAGGTGTTTCTTTTGTAAACAAACCCTCCTCCATCTTCACTTCGGATTTGACGGGTGTCATTTGATTGCTTTCAACACTTACCAGTTGATCAATCAAATTCGCTTTCAATTTGCTTGCAGGTTGTAATCCATAACTTTCAATTTCTTGCTTCAATTGCGGAACTGTCATATCAGCTACTTTTGCTTTCTCTTTCATAACATCAGATTGCTTTAACAAATCATTATACACTTGCATTAAACTAGCTTGATCTTGAGCTTTGTTTGCATATTCTTCTTTATCTAATTTATTGAACGCTTCTTGTATTGCATTTGCTTGTCTCATAAATTCTACTACTTCTGCATTGTAATCTGCAGGTCGAATCAAGTTGGACGGTCTTTGACTTAAAAATTGATTTTGCTCTTGCATTGCTAAATTAAATGCTAGATTGGGTGCGTATTTAAGCTCTGATCTTAAACCAATAGCTTTATTCATGTATGGATCAATACCATCCAGTCGTTTAGGAAATAACAGTCTTTTCTTCTTTAGCGCTTTATCAATCTTTTTCATGATCTTTATGTAGAGTAATATTTTATGTGTGATAATATAAAATACATGAAGACAAAAAAACTTGATATTTATAATGATAAAGTCACTGAATGTGTAAATAATGAGTATCCTACCCCTAAAAACGCCTTCCGTGAACCAAGACTTCAAATGGTGGTTGGTGTAAGAAATACCGGTAAAAGCTATCTAACATCTAAAATGTTAGCACAGGCGAAACGAGACAAGACCTTTGATGTTGTATACATGATAACGCCCAGTTTCGTAAGTAATAAAGCATATTTTGAAAGGTTTGTACAACCTGAGAATGTATATGAGCCTACAAAAGATAGTATTTCTCAAGTTATCGCAAGAGTAGAGCAAGATAGAGACGAGTGGGAAAAATTCTTGCAGGAAAAAAAATTTTATGATCAAGTGCAAAAAAAATTGAATTCTCAGTACGGCATGGATGATAATTTTTTGTTGAGAGCATATGATTATGGATATTTGCATGGGCAAAAGCCAACATATAAATACAATTCTCCCGTTAAGAGCCTTTTGATTTTAGATGATGTGCTTTCCAGTCCCGCAATAAACCAAAGCTCTGGCTTAACAAAGATTGCAACGCTCAATAGACATATAGCGCCACTGAAGGAAAATTTTGAAGGAAGATCTGCATGTGGTTTGAGTGTTATTATACTAACACAAACCTATCGAGCAGCAAGTGGTGTTGGTGTTTCACGACTTTTAAGAGAGAATTTATCACTTTTGACACTGTTCAAGAACAAACAAGAAAAGCAACTGGAAGCAATAAGAGAAGAATTAGCGAATGTAGTAGATGTAAATTTATTTGATGCTGCTTATGAGTATGCAACAAAAGAACCGCATTCTACATTAACTGTAGACTTTAAACCAAAATGTGCTACTATGGTGTTTAGAAAGAATTTGAATGAAGTCATTCTATTTGATGAGTTGAAGTGTCAATGTCACAAGTAATACAATGTGTATTATTTTCTGTAGTATATCTAAACATGACTGAAGAATCACAATCTGTCACTGAAGTGATCAGTGAAACACCCCCTCCTACAAAACCACCACCATCTGAAGCACGACTTCTGGCACTTGCAAAAGCAAGAGAACGTGCAATGGTTGTACGAGCCGAAAAAAAGCAACTGAGAGATAAAGAAAAGGAGATTGAGAGGTTGGCCGTACAACAAACGAAGAAAGAGAATTCTGAACGAATTCAGAGAGAGTATGAGGCGTTGACAACTAGCAAAAAAGAAGAAGAAGATGAAGTAGAAGAAGAAGTGGTTTATAAGAAAGCACCTAAAAAGAAGAAGCGTATTGTCGTCGTACAGGAAGATTCGGAAGAAGATGAAGTAGAAGTACGAGTACAGGCTCCGAAACAAAAGCAAAAAGTAAAGCCAGAAGTAGATGATCAGGAAGAGCGAGCTTATAGATTAGCATATAATAAAATGTTTGGTTTAATATAAAATGGGAAATACATGCTCAACTAAAGTGGTTGATATTATACCCGATAAAGATGTCATGTTGAACATTGTCGATAAAATAATTTTATTTGAATCTATGTTAAAACAAGGTCAAGATTTAACGCTAAAACAATTACAAGAAAAGAAGAAACTAGATAAAATTTGTAAATCAATTAACAAATATAAATGATAGCGCTGTGTAAACCTTCTTCGGGACAAACATCACAGCTCTACATATCATTACGTATCAAGTATTGGGAATTTACCCCCAAATTGATATTCAAACAACCTTCGCTCAAGGGGAAAGGAGTCCGTTCGCGCAAAGCTGTTCGGCTAGTCTGATGAATTCTTGCTTTGAACCTTGAGAGGTTGCAAAGGTTGCAAAAATATATTTCAGGACCTCTTTCGCTGCCTCGTATTGGTTGTCCTCACAAAAGAAGGCTTCGTACAGACCCGGTGTTTTCTTCAAATCATTTTCTTTGTAGGTTATATCTTTGCCAGACCACTTTTCAAGAATGGTTTTGATAATCTCTTTACGCACCCACTCTGGCATCTCAGACATTTTTTTCGTTTCGTTTTTTTTGATATTTTTTCGTTTCGAGAAAAAAAAATAAAAAAAGTTTTTTCGGTATAACACATGACACTTCCAACGATCAACATACAGGCAAAGTGGGACTTTTACTACTGGAATGAGACAAAGTTGAACGACGAAGGCGAGTCGCTCCGAGCATGCATGGAGCGCTATGGTGTTGGAGGCTGGTACTCGGAAGAGAAGGACATGGTTGCAGCTCTCGTCTTTCTATCGGCCGACAAGACAGCCGCTAAGTCCTGGCTGCTCGGCATCAAACACCTTAATGGCAAGCAGGGGGCTGCTGGAATGTATGAAAATGACCCTCGCGTTTACCACCTTTCACTCTCGACATCGCTTGGAGCGCATATTACCAACCTTCTGGCGGAGAGTGTGTTTGAAAAGCTCGCTTGAAGAAAAGTGTGAGATTGCTAATTTACTACTATATCAAATTAGTGTCAATTGACTACAGTTCTAAAATGTTTTTTCAATTTGCTTTTTTCAAATTCATTTTTTCAAAGTTGATGTCATTGAATTGTAGTTTTAAAATGTTTTTTCAATTGCTTTTTTTAAATTGATATCAACTTTGAAATTGATGTCACAGTTCTAAAAAAATCTGATGAAATTTTCACCAAAGAATTTTATCGGCCAAAAAACCGGCAGTGAGCTTCCCATCTCTCACTTTCACTTTGCGATTTTTTTCGTGACGAATACGGTATAATCGTCGTCGTTCATTTGCTAATTCAATGGATTCTTTCCTATAAACTTCATAGTCTTTCATTCCTTTAGCGCCTATGCTTGCTTGAAATACGGAGTCTTTGTACACATCAAATTTTTTATCTTTTGATTTTGAAGGTTTTATTAAAACGCCAATATTCTTTGCTTTTCGTTCATATATGTTCATTTAGTATGTGTAAAGATTATAATTTTAATTTGTAAAACTGTGTAAACCTTCTACGGGACAAACATCACAGCATTACTCTATAAATCTAACGAATCAACGTAAATACAGATGACGGATCTTTGTTATGTTCACCATAGGAGGGTGTCTTTACATGTTCATCGCGATAGGTCTCATTGCTATAAATGCGCTAAAATTAAACAAGTGTGAATCTCTAAACCTTCCTGCATTTATTGGCGTTTGGCATTCATATGATTTTATTGGCACTTGGCACTTTAATTGCTTTAAAACATTACATGTATAGTATGAAGACCAAATCATCTCTTGCAGGTCAAATGGTAAAACATCATACAAGTAGTTCATTTTTGCACAGGTCTTCTTATCACAAATCAAAACAAATCTGATTCTGCAGAAAAAAAGAGAAAAAAAAAAGGGGGGTGTCATCGGAGGGTGTCTCTACATATATAAATTTTTTTTGGGCTTCAGGAATCAGATTTGTTTTTCCAACAATAAAATCATTGGCATAAAAAAATGCGACGGACACGACTCCAAAAATTACAAGAGGAAGCACAAACTTTTGCAGGCAAAGCATCTGGCTTGCGAAGAAATCGTTTAGCAAGCTGGCAACAGAACAGAATTACTGCATTACAGCGTGATGCTGTAAAGAAAGACATTTTGAAACAAAGAAGACTTCAAGTATTGCAAACACGTCGTCAATTAAGAATCAGTCAAGGTATTACACATTCTATGGGATCTCATAGATTTATATTAGATGCATCATGGCAAGGAGTTTATACAAGATATGTATCTTTACCTTTTGAAGCACATAGATACGATTTACATCATTGGTTACCAAGTCATTACAAACAAGCCAAGCAATTGATACAGAGACAGCTAAGTGCATTGAATTCTATCAAAGCTTTTCCAAAATTTAAGGCTACTTATATAAAAATTGCATCACCTGAATCAACTGAATTTTATGATAATGATTTGATCATTCAACAAGAGCACGGGTATGTGGATGATAATTTAAGATATGGATATGCACAACGCATTACAGATGAGTTGAAACAAACATATGGGGTCAATTTGCCAGATCACACCGTAAAAGTACGTGAGCTAGATTTTTTCGTTCAATATTTTGGGGACAATTCAATTATTACGAACAATCAAGATTTTAGCAAATGGTGGGCATTATTCATACCAGAAGCCGAGGAAAAATTGCAACATCCAAGCTTGGCATCTGATTGGATTTTCTGGAGAGGCGATTCTGTAACAATAGAAACTGTGGTATACAATGCATTACAAGGTGGATTGCAGGTAAAACTTCCAAAATATTTATCAAGCAAAAATGCTTTAATTAATATACAGAATGAAGATGAAAAATGCTTAAAATATGCTTTATTATGTTGTCTTCACTATAATGATTTGGAGAACAAAAAGAATGCAGAAAGAGTTATCAAAAAGCAATATCCAAAATGGATGGAACCGTATTTAGATTCGCTAACCTTTCCAGTTGATAAAGATGGTAAAGCATTTCCAGTCAATAGAGATGGTAAAGCATTTGCGAAAATTGAGAAGTTAAACAACATTTCATTTAACGTCTTTGCTTTGAGAGATGAAGATTGCACCAAAGACCAATTCAGAAATAATCTATATGTGTTATACAAATCTCCAAATAATAATTTTGATAACAATATTTTTTATTACAAAGGACATTACTTAGCAATAATGCACTGGAAGGCATTTACAAACGAAGATGGAGAACGCAAATTTTACTGTCCGAATTGTCTAAATCATCATTCTAGCCAAGAGTTATTGGATAAACACATGGAATATTGCAACAAACATGATCCAGTTGTCTGTAATATGCCCAATGAAGGAAGTGTTTGCAAATTCAGAAACTTTCACAAGACAGTCAGACATCCTATTTCAATTTATGGTGACTTTGAAGCATTCAATAAAATAGTAGATGACCTTTACCGAAAAGGTGTTATATCTGAGCAAATAATGGCATCGTTTGGTTTACAAGTAAAATCAGATGTGCCTTTATCATGTGGAGACGATGTGCATATTGAATGTAAACTATGTGATGATTTTGATTTACCCCGAAAATTTGTGGAGCACTTGATACATATTGAAAAGATTGCAAGAGACGAGCTTTTCACCGTTGAACAACCAAAACCATCGTTAACATTAGAACAACGTAAAGTATATAATGCATCAACTCATTGTCCACATTGCCAATGGAAATATGGAAGCGAAAGATGGTGCAAAAAGACACAAGAACATGAAACAGTCACTAAAGTAGAAGATCACGACCATAGGACGGGTGCCTTCAGATCTGATTTATGCAACAGATGCAATCTTAATTTGGGTAAGAAAGAAAAGCAAGGTTCACGATTCATGCCTGTATTTTTTCACAATTTAAAGAATTACGACATGAACCATATTGTGCAAGCGTTGGCAGAATACGATATGGAATATTCAAGAATACATCAAATATCAGCAAATGGTGAAAAAATGACATGTTTAAGGTGGAAACCATTGCCTTGTGACAAAGAGACATATTTGAAATATAAGACTGAACTTACAAAATTGGATAACAATTTGAGGGAGCACAAGAAAAACTCGTATACTGAATCTGAAAAAATTGAAATGCAACAGCGACGAAATGAAATCAAAGAATATCTGAATTCTCCTTTGGATATTGTATTTGTGGACACGATAGCATTTTTGAATTCATCTTTTGACAAGTTACTAAAAAATCTTCCTGATGAGCTAAAATACAACTTAAAGAAATTAGCGCAAGATGGTAATGGTGCATATGATCAAGAAAAATTTGAATATGTAAAGCAGAAAGGTGATTTGCCATATGAAGATATGAAAGACAGTACTTGGTTTCAGAAAACAAGATTGCCAAATTATGATAAATGGGATAGCAGGTTAAGAAAATCTTATCAATCAGACAACACAAAAATACAAGAGTACCAAAAAATATGGGAGTATTTTGGATTCCAGACATGCAAAGATTGGCATGATCATTATTTGAAGATTGATGTACTTGGACTAGCAGATATTTTTGAAAATTTTCGTACCATGTGTTTGGCAACATACAGAGTAGATCCGTGTCATTATTTTACGGCTCCTGGAATGTTTCAAGACGCTATGCTTTTGCACACGAAGGCTCGCATTGATTTACTAAGTAATCAGGATATGTATATGTTCTTTGAGCAAGGTATACGTGGAGGACTATCCGTGCAAACAAACAGATATTCTCATGCAAACAATAAATATTTACAGCATCACAATCCAACTGAAAAAACAAAGTATATACTATATACCGATGCAAACAATTTATATGGTTGGGCTATGAAACAAGCGTTACCTTACAGAATGTTCGAGTGGCAAGATGCAACTAGCAAATCTGCTGCAGAATGGAGCCAAATTGTACAGGATAAAGCAAAGTATGAAAATGAATGGATACGTTCTAAGAATGAAGAATTTTGGAATGCTAATCATGACACTAAGTTTCCTGATGATTGGGGTGAAAAATCAAATGGTGTAATATCACGCGTGGCTGGACATACATTTCAAGAAGTACTACGTGATGATCAAAGATATGTGCAATGGGCCTGTACGCAAAATCCAAAACGAGGATCGCCTCTTTTTGATTTCAAGCAATATATTTTGGGTATTACATTGGATTTGGATGAAAATCTTGGCATGACACTTGAAGTGGACTTAAAATATCCTCATCATTTGCATGATGCTCACAGTGACTACCCTTTGGCTCCAGAGAAAATGAAAATTACAGAGGAAATGCTTGAAAAATCGGAATATCAACGTAATAAATTACAAGGCAGAAAGCGACGAATAATCAACGAAAAATTATGTGCAACTTTACATGACAAGAAGAAATACATTGTACATGCATCTGCTCTAAAGTTTTATTTGGAACAAGGCCTTGTGCTCGAAAAGGTGCATAGAATAGTTACATATATTGAAAAACCATGGATGAAATCCTACATCGAAAAGAACGAAGATATGAGAAAAGAAGCAAAAAACGAGTTTGAAAAAGATTTCTACAAATTGGCAAACAATAGTGTATTTGGTAAGCAAATGGAAAATGTGCGCCTTCGCTTTCGCCCAGTTGTGTGGGTGACATCCAAAGAACAAATGATCAATGAAGCACGCAAACCATCATTCATAGGAAGACAGCACACTTATAGTGAAACTTTGTGCACAGTGCAGCATTTGAAAACTGAAGTGGAGCTTGATAAACCAATATTTGTTGGCCAGGCAGTCTTGGACATAAGCAAAGTGTGCATGTTTGATTTTCACTACAATGTTATGGTCAAGAAATTTGGCAAGAACTTAAAATTATTAATGACAGATACTGATTCTTTGGTGTATGAAATAAGCAATGACGATCCAAACTATGATTTGTATCAAGATATTTTAGAAGACGATACAAAGTATATGCATTGCTCATCATACAAAGAAGAGGGAAAAATACAGGGAGAACCAATCAAAGATCATTTTGATTTTAGCGATTATCCAAAACAGCATCCATTGTACAGTGATTTGAACAAGAAGATTGCGGGCAAATTCAAAGATGACAAAGGCACGATTATTGTAGAGTTTGTTGGCATACGTGCAAAAATGTATTCTTTGTTGTTTGCAAGAAGAGAAGAAATTACTTGTGGTACAGATGTTGAAATGATGGTGGAGGCCTATGAAGAATCCAAAATTAAAAAGGGAGGATACAAGCGCAACCACGCAGGTCAAGTTGTCGATAAGATTATCAATTATATGGACAATGTTGAGCAAGGTAATGATACTGTTGTCTTGCAAAAAGATATACGAACTATAAGTGCTTTTGAATCTTCTACCACGAAAGGTATCAAGAAATATGTTGCTGAAGCAAACTTAAGACACAGCCATTTTAAAGAATGTTTGCTTAATAATCAACCTGCACCTCAAGTATGGATTTCAGGCTTTCGCTCTTTCAATAAATATATTTATATGATGGATCAAAAGAAAACTACGCTGGATACATTAGATGATAAGCGCCATACATTATCAAATGGTTGTGATACTTTAGCTCACGGGCATCATCAAATTGCGTAGAAAAAAAATATTGGTATTATAATAATGATAAGTGATAAACAAATTCTGTTAGAAAAAAGAAGAAGATATTATCATGAAAACAAAGATAGATTACAATTATTGCAAAAGTATAAGAATGATAGAATAGAATGTCCCTTGTGTAAAGGAATAACTTTCCGTAGATTGTATTTAAAGAATCATCTGTTAAAAAGACATAAAGTTATGTTATCTGAACTTGACTTGCTGTTAAATCAATGACATCTCTGTCGCATTTAAAACAAAGACAATCGATTTTTTTGCACCTAGATTTTAAGAAAAAAGCGAATAATCCACCAAATAATGCACTAATGCTGGCCAATATTGTAAGTAGGAAAGATTCATGGGTTTCTAACCATGAGGGTTCTTTACAAGCAATACTCACACATTGTATAGGACAATCAACCATACTTATTAATATATCAAGTAATATTTTGCCGGGTCACTCGTCTAGTTTGTGAGCGAGTAATTGGTCTTCTACCAATAGGTTCTTGCCTTCTAGGTGGTGGTGGTGGTGCTGCTTGTGGTGGAATAGTTGGTGGAGGTGATGGGGGTGGCGATGGTGGTAGAATTATACCACTATCAATATCATTGATAAGTTCTATAGCATTTAGCCTTTCTTGTTCGCCTCTCAATCCTCTTAGAGCACTCACCACTTTTTTGGGTAACCGTATTACTTGTGTAGGCGGATCTGATGGAGGTTTAGTTTCGTGTATAATTTCCTTATTTTTATTCTCAATATCATCCAAAAGTTTCAACAATTTATCATATTGTGCTTTGTCTTTTGATCGAAACTTCTTCATTTCTTCCTCTGATAGTTTAACAGTAATTACAGATTTATCGGGTTTTACTCTTTCTAAGTACAATTCTTGTAAAATGTTATATAATCGTTTATAACTTGTTTCGTTTGATGCACGGAAAGATCGAAACCAATCTTTGTCTAATTTTATGATCAAACTCGCTTTCACTGATTCTCTTGTAGCTGTTTTTCTTCTTTCGACTTCTTGTATAGGTATCG
>CAACVD010001631.1_pt1 | contig 10763 bp, 15 predicted proteins | sample 2381771 | NCBI WGS metagenome assembly CAACVD01 (sample SAMEA5211965, study PRJEB30684) | marine metagenome | biome: Marine; feature: Epipelagic; material: Water | collected 2015-10-15 | depth 15 m | reverse complement strand
ACAGTTTTAAAATATTATGTCATTAAAAGAATTGAAGATGCAGGCGCATATACAAATGATGCAGATGTCGTTTACAGATTTTTACCATGCATGGTAGCAGGATTAGCTTATTATTTATCAATGCAATATGATCCACAAAGAACACAAATGTTAAAATTAGTTTATGAAGATGAAATGAAAAGAGCTCTGGATCAAGATGGTGGAAGAACTTCATTATATATTTCACCTCAAACTTATTTTGGGGATGGTGTCTAATGGCTGGATTTGCAACAGGTAAAAATTCAAAAGCAATATCTGATCGATCAGGTATGGAGTTTCCATATGAGGAAATGGTTAGAGAATGGAATGGATCATTGGTGCATATTTCTGAATTTGAACCTAAACATCCTCAGATTAGAAGAAAAAGAGTCGTAGCAGATAGAATAGCTTTACAGAATCCAAGATCGCAAGATTTTAGCGCAAACTCAGGAGGCAAGATGTTTGCTTTAGCAGATTTATCTTTACCGGGAGAATTTGCTTTTAGATCAGATGGTATGGTTCCTGAAGATCCGACTGCACAAGATAAAGCTAGAGAATTAAGATCTAACTTAGGATCAGTAACCGTGGATATATCATAATGGCAATTAGTTATTCAGATTTTTTAGCACAAGTTAGAAGTTATACAGAAGTTGATTCTAATGTATTAACGGATTCATTACTCGATCAATTTATTAGACAAACAGAACTTGATATTGCAGGTAAAGTTGATTATGATGATTTAAGAAAATACTCAACTTCTAATTTTGTTACAGGTCAAAGATATTTATCATTACCTTCAGATTTAGTTGTCATGCGATCTGTTCAAACTTTTGATTCAACTGACGCAAGTGGCACAAGAAGTTTTTTAGAAAAAAGAGATACAAGTTTTATTTCTGAATTTAATGGATCAGGAGAAACCGGACTTCCTAAATACTATGCTATGTGGGATGATTTTACAGCTGTGGTTGCTCCAACACCTAATAATACATATTTAGTTCAAATTAATTTCATAATCGATCCACCTCATTTCACATCTACAAATAATACATTTATAGCTCAATATCAGGATGGTTTACTGTTATATGGTGTCTTAGAACAAGCATTTGCTTATTTAAAAGGCCCTGCTGATATGTACAACCTCTATAAAACAAAGTATGATGATAGTATACAAGCTTTTGCCTTACAACAAATGGGTAGAAGACGTAGAGGTGAATACGATGATGGAGTGCCACGAGTTAAGGTTCCTTCACCATCGCCATAAACAAATTTTTAGGAGGAAAAAATGGCAATTACAACTAACGCAATATGTAATAGCTTTAAAGAAGAGCTATTACAAGGTGAACACGATTTCACAGTATCAACTGGTGATGTTTTCAAACTAGCTTTATACACGTCAGCAGCATCTATTGGAGCAGACACAACTTCATTTACAACAAGTAACGAAGTTGCTAATACAGGTCAATATGCATCTGGTGGAGGAGCACTCGTTAATGCATTAGTATCAGTAAACGGAACAACAGCTTTTGTTGATTTCAATGACTTATCATTTACTGGAGTTACTTTAACTGCAAGAGGAGCATTGATTTATAATACATCAAACACTAACACTGCAGTAGCGGTTCTAGACTTTGGTGGAGATAAAACAGCAACAGCAGGAACTTTCACTGTACAGTTCCCTAATGCTAACGATACACAAGCGATTATTAGAATATCGTAAGGTTAATATGGAATGGCCAATGCTTGGAACGAACTTACTTGGGGTATAGGAAACTACGGTGAACAAAATAATCACACCGAAGTTGTAGGCTCTGTAAGTGCGTCTTCAAGTGTTGGCGATTTTCAAATTGAAACTGAACAAAGAATAGAAGTTTCATCATTAAGTTTATCCGCAAACATAGGTTCAGCAACTTCAGACGTTTTAAATAACGGTTGGGGTGCAAGAGTATGGGGCTTCTCAGTTTGGGGTTCAGTTGGTGATGTAGTTTTAACAGGTCAACAATTAACCGCAGCAACAGGTCAACTAACTGCAAGTATTTCAATAGATGTTGATGTTGATGGTATCTCAGCTCAAACCAATATCGGTGAATCAGCGTCAAGAGTTGACGCTAATCCAACAGCAGAAGGCATAGCATTACAAACATTTGTAGGTAACGAAGATACAGAAGGAGAAGGAACTGTAATACCAACAGGTGCTTCTGCTTCAGCAAATCCAGGTCAAGCAACTATCGATCCAACTTTCTTAGTTGGTGAAGGTTGGGGTAGAGACACTTTTGGTAATCTTGGTTGGGGAGTTAATTATTCTGTTATAGCAGCTGGACCAAACGGTCTTTCAGCTTCTATTGTAACAGGTAATGAAGACGCATTTACTGATATTATAGTTGAAGTAGAAAGCGCAGGTCAGTTACAAACAGCAATTACACCAGTTGGAACAAAAGCAGATTCTGATACTGAAATTGCAGTTGGTGAATTAATTTCAACAGGTATTGGTGATGTCACCATTACAGGTACGGCTAATTTTGAACTTACAGGAATAAATTTACAAACAGCAATAGGAGAAGCTGTAGGCGGAACAATTCAAGAAGTTCCAGTTACAGGTGTAGCAGCTAACATTTTCATAGGAAATGAGGACACAGCAGCGAATGCTAATGTGTTCCCTACAGGGATTTCAGCTTCAACAAATATAGGACAAGCAGAATATATAGCCACTTATGATGTATCAGGGGTGGCTTTAAGTGCTAATACTGGTCAAATCACAGCAGAAGGTACGGCTGTGGTCATTCCTACAGGCATAGGCTTGACAGCTAATACTGGTTCTCCTAATATTGTTGCGTGGGCTGAAGTTGACACAGGTACACAAGTTACATGGTCTGATGTTGACCTGGCAGCTTAACAGGAGTAAAATCCAAGAATAGGAGAAATAAAAATTTATGCCATCAAGTTATTCTACAGATCTTAAACTAGAACTCATGGTCACTGGCGAAAACGCTGGTACATGGGGTGATAATACAAATAATAATTTAAATCTAATTCAACAAGCAATCGCTGGTTATGAAGCAGTAGCACTTACAGATGGTGGAACTGTTGCTCTTGCAATGACAGATAAAACAATCTCGAATGCAAGAAACATGGTAATTAAATTTACTGGTACTTTAACTACAGCTTCGACTGTAACTATTCCAAATTCCATTGAAAAATTTTACATTTTTGATTTATCAGCAGTAACTGGTGTTACTAACTTAACGATAAAAACAGTTTCAGGGACTGGTTTCACAGCAGGAGAAGCAGCAATTGTAGCAGCTTATTCTGACGGGACTAATTTAAATGAAATTGCTTTAAATACTTTAGGTGGAACAATTGCAACGGCTCAAATTAATGATAATGCAATTACAACAGCAAAAATTTCAGACAATCAAATTACAACAGCAAAAATTTCAGACAATCAAATTACTACAGCTAAAATTTCAGACAATCAAATTACAACAGCAAAAATTTCTGATAATCAAATTACAACGGCTAAAATTGCAAACGATGCAGTAGGCCCAGATCAATTGTCAGACACAGCAGTAACTCCAGGGGAATATTCAACTGCAACAATTACAGTAGATCAACAAGGAAGAGTTACAGCAGCAGCAGCGGGCTCTGCAGGATCAGTTCCTTACTTACCCGCAAAAGCAGCAACTTCAGGTTCAGGAACTTATAACAAAAACAACCCAGCAGCTAACAAAGTCGGTGTTTATTTATCTGGCGGCGGCGGCGGAGGCGGCGGCGGTATGTATAATGGATCAGGCGGTTCTGGAGGTTTTGGTGGTTTCGGATTTTTTAATTTTGCTTTTGGTGCACCAGGAACTTTTTCCTATTCTGTAGGCGGCGGAGGTAACGGCGGTGGCGGCGGTCCGTCTAATGGAAACGGTAGTCCAGGAGGAGCAGGCGGCGCGACGAATTTTTCTACAGGTACTGCAAACGGCGGAAATGGAGGAGCAGGTGCTCCAAGATTTAGTCCAGGTTCTTCAGGTAATCCAGGTAGTGTCTCAGGTCATTATGCAGATTTAACTAGTGTAAGAAATGCAGTTTTTGGAAGTCCTATAAGTTTTGGTAACGGAGGAGGCGGTGGTGGTCCAACACAACCAGTCGGAAATCCAGGTTCTTCAGGTAATCCAGGATATTTTTTTGCTTACGAGAATGCGGAGAGTGTGTAATAGATTATGGCTAAAGCAGTATTTACTTCATTAAATGGAATAGTAGCAATAGCTGCTGATCAAGCAGCGCTTGATAATTTGAATGTAGACATAGTAAAGTCTAATTATACTGTTGTAGATATCAGTGACGAAGTTTTTAATAACGTAAGATTAAATAAATCTTGGATAAGTTATGATGGAACTAATATTACCGAACATGGTAGATTAGGACCTAATGAAGTAACAGATGGTGAGTTTGTTCCTTTTAGTGTTCCAACAGATCAAGGTATACCAGTTATCATTAATGCGTCCCAATTAGAATTGATCATTGAAAAATCTAAAGGTGAATTAAAAAATTATCTTAAGGGTAATGAAAACTCAACAGCGTCAAGTTATTTAACTGCTTTAGAATCAATTAATATTTCAACAATAACTTTTCCAATGTATCAATCATTAGAAGAATACATGGAAAGTCAGGGACATACAGTTATTCATCCTTTACAATTAATGTAAATAAGTATATTTACAAAATATGTTTGAAAAGAAAATTGAGTTCTTTGCTCAAGAAGATTATTTTAATTTAAAAGAAGATTACCCAAAACCTGTTAAAATGAATGTACCTGATTGGTATAAAAAATTAAAACATACACATTTACAAAGAACAGTTAAAGGATGCATGCCTTTTTTAGATACTCTCACAATGGGTTATGTTTTATACACTCCAATAAGTATGACCATAACGCATAATATTAAAAACGAACAAGGTGTGCCTGATACTTATATTGCAGTAGGAGATTTTTTTTATGATTATGTAAACGTTAAAAGAATGAATATAAATACAAACGAACCACAAGTGCATCCATGCAGCCAATTAGAAGGATCACCTGCTATAGAAAAAAATAAAAATTTACCTTTTTATAAAATAATTAATCCTTGGGTAATCAAAACTCCTCCTGGGTACTCTTGTCTTTTTGTACCTCCTTTAAATAATTCCGACGATCGATTTTCAATTATCCCTGGAATTGTTGATACAGACAAAGTTAAAACACATATAAACTTTCCAATGATCATAAATGGAGATAAATATCCTACACTTCAAACTACGATTGAAAAAGGAACTCCTTATGTGCAAATTATTCCTTTTAAAAGAGATGACTGGAAAATGAGTGTGGGTAAAATAACTACAAAGGACATAGTTAAAAACATTTGGCATTGGGGACTTGAAAATATAAATATTTATAAAAATAGATTATGGAGTAGAAAAAAATGCAAGTAAAAGATTTTGTTAAAGTTTATGATAATACCTTGCCTACTCATGTACTATCTAATTTAATAAGAGTAATAAATACTTTTGAATTTGAAGAAGCAACTATAGATCAAGGCGAAACAAATTTTAATATAAGAAAAACGTATACCAAAGGACTTAATAATTTAAGTGAATCAATGACTGAGGTGCATTGGGCTAACTTACTTAAAAGTAATTTTCAAAGTCATTTAGAAAGATATTTTAATGATATAAAATATATTTTACCTTCTAACTTTAACAATATAGTTGATGTGCAGGTATTGAAATATACAAATAGTGGTTTTTATCAATACCATACAGATCATTATGAAAGTGCTCCAAGAACAATGACTTGTCTTTTGCTTTTAAATAACGATTATGAAGGTGGAGAACTTTGTTTTGTAGATCCAAATGGAAAAAACGAATGGTGTATTGAAAAAGCACCTGCTAGAATGGTTATATTTCCAAGTAATTTTATGTTTCCTCATACTGTTAAACCTGTAAAAGGAAAAAGAATTTCTATTGTTGGTTGGAGTTTGTAATGTATTTAAAAGTTATTGATGATTTTTACTCTCAAGAAAATTTTTGTAACATGATGACCGCAGCTAATTTATTTAATTATAATAAAGTATGGCATCCTAGTAATGTAAAGTATTTTAATAAAACACATGGATATCCTACTTATGAAACAAGTGTATTTGATTCAGATTTTCCATTATTAAATTTATTTAAATCAGAATTACTTCTTAAAACAGGATTAAAACCTAAGAAAATAAAAACATTTTTTAGAAAAATATATAATAGTGATTTAGATAAAATTATAAAGTATGGAATGTCGCCGCACATTGACACTGGATGTGAATTAGCAGGAGTTGTTTATTATAACTCGTTTGGATTAGATGATGGAACGGGTTTATACACATCTACAGAAGAAAATTTTAAACAAATAGAACCAGATATTATAATCGGAGCAAAACCTAATAGAATGGTAATATACAATTCAAACATTATGCACAAACCTTTACAAGATGAGCAAAATTCATTAAGACTTATTCAACCCTTTTTTTTAGAGTTAGATAAAAATGAAAACAATTAAAGATTATAAATATAAAAAAGTTGAAAATTTTTTGACAAAAGAAGAGGCTCAAATAGCCTCTGATTATTGTAAAATAAAACACAGAATAAATTTTACTCATTTTGATATAATACAAAATCCAAATGGAGATACTAAGTTTTATGGAGATCCTTTGATGGAGTCGATTATGGTGAACAAAAAATCCCTTTTAGAAGAACATACAGGTTTAGAACTTATTCCCACTTATGCATTTTGGAGAATGTATACTAAATTAGCTGATTTACCAAATCATACAGATAGAGAGTCATGTGAAATTAGTGTTACCGTTTGTTTAGGATCAGACGGAGTGGAATGGCCTATTTACATGGGTGATACCCCTATAAATTTAAATCCTGGCGAAGCGGTAATATATTTAGGCTGCGAATTAATGCATGGTAGAAAAGAATTTCAAGGCGATTGGCAGGCTCAAACTTTTTTACACTACGTTGATAAAAATGGGCCTCATACAAAATGGGCTAAAGATACAAGACAATTATATGGAACAGAAAGAATTAAATAATGAAATTTGATCAAAACAAATTTGATGGAAGTTGTAAAATTATTTTTGATGAAGAAGAAATAAAACATCTTAGAAAAAATCAATACATCAAATTGACAGCTGAGAATTTAAGACATTTTGGTAATAACTTAGTAAGGATAGTATCTGATTGGAACTTGTTTTTTAAAAAAGAAGTCCGTGAGTTAGAGACTTTCTCTCATGATGTTCACTCTAAAATACATGACGGAAAAATTCACGCTATAACAACATATATTAAAGAATATGAAATACAAGTTGATGAAGATTTTAAAAAATTTATAAAAAATCATCAATTAAAAAAAGAAGGAGAGAACGCTAATAATTTTGACCATACATCTGATTTAGAAAACTTAAAAAAAGTTGTAAATCAAAAATTGAAAAAAATAATGTTAGATCATAATTGTTCTTTAAATTGTTGTTGGATACAAAAATACTATCCTGGAAACTTTCATTCTTTACATGTCCACGGTAATGGTAATAATTATTCTTTTGTATGGTTTATTGATTGTACTGACAAATCATCTAATATAGTTTTTCATAATCCTGGATATCCTTATGTCATAACAGATTCTATTCCAATTAAACCTGAAATAAATAAACTTTTGTTTTTTGATGGAAGTGTTCCTCATATGGTGTTACCAAATGAAGACTCTACTAGGCTGATAATAAGCGGAAATTGCGACAAACTTTAATACTACAAGATAATCATGTATAATGGCGCTATGCCATTAAGTTTAATTAATATAAAACCAGGTTTCAACAAACAAATAACTGATACAGCTGCCGAAGGGCAATATGTAGACGGAGATTTTGTACGTTTTCGTTCAGGATTACCTGAAAAAATTGGCGGTTGGGAAAAAATAACTACAAATACTTTACCTAGTGTTGCAAGAGCACAGCATCAATACACAGATTTAGATGGACGTGTTTATGCAGCAATAGGAACTTTGAAAGGATTATTTATATATTATCAAGATGCTTTCTATGACATTACTCCATTAGAAACTGCACAGACTGGCGCAACATTTGACACGACCAATGGATCAGCCGTTGTTACTGTAAATCTTAATGGACATTTATTACAACAAGGTGATTATTTTACATTTACTTCTGTAACACCACCAACAGGTGCTGGATATACTGCAGGTAACTTTGAAGATCAAACTTTTGAAGTGACTTCGAGAGTTGATGCTAATTCATTTACAATTACTATGGCAGCCAATGCGACAGCCAATAATACAGCTAATGGTGCAGCGACAATTAATAGATATGTAAAAGTTGGACCTATTGGTCAAACTGCAGGTTTTGGATGGGGTACAGATTTATACGGTGGAGAAAGTTCTTTAGAGACAACTTTGAACGGAGGAATTAATAACTCTGTAACAACGATTACTTTAACAGACACAACAGGATTTCCTACATCTGGATCTGTAAGAATTAATACAGAGATCATAAGCTATACAGGGATTTCAGGAAATGATTTAACAGGGTGTACTAGAGGATCTCAAAGCACAACTCCAGCGTCTCACTCCGATGGTGTAGGTGTTGTAGCACTTACAGGTTGGGGAGAGGCATCGCTAGCTGGTGGTACAACAATCGATCCAGGTAACTGGTCACTTGATAATTTTGGTCAAATCTTAATTGCTACTATATTTGATGGTAGAACATTTACTTGGCAACCTATACAAAATACACCAACTGCATTGACGACAAGAGCAGCAGTCATGTCTGGAGCTCCTACAAAATCTGTTATGACCATTGTATCTGATCAAGATAGACATCTTATTCATCTCGGAACTGAAACAACTATTGGTGATACAACCACACAAGACAAAATGTTTATTCGTTTTTCAGATCAAGAAAATTTTAACAGTTATGCGCCTACATCAATTAATACAGCGGGCACATTTAGAATAGATGATGGAACAGAAATCCGTGCAGCTATCAGAGGAAAAGATTACATATTGGTAACCACAGATACTGCAGCTTATACAATTCAATATGTAGGAGCTCCATTTACATTTAGTATTAGAAAAGTAGGATCAAACTGTGGATGTGTTGGTCAACATGCAATGGCATTCAAAGACGGTATTGTTTACTGGATGGATGATTCCGGTGGATTTAATTATTTTGACGGAACTGTTAAAACATTAGATTGCTCAGTTGAAGATTTTGTATTTACTCAAAACAACCCAGGAGACCTTGGATTTAATTATGGTTATCAAAAACTTGTTTACGCTGGTGTAAATTGTTTATTTGGAGAAGTGACTTGGTATTATCCGTCTGCTAATTCGGAAGTTATTGATAGAGCTGTAACTTGGAACAGGGGTGAGAATTGTTGGTACACAAGTTCTTTAGCAAGGACAACGGCTAACGATGCACATTTATTTTCAGTTCCATATAAAACAGAATACAACCAAACAGGTATTCCTAATTTTCCAACAATACAAGGTGTAACTGATATTAATGGTTCAACAACCTATTACGCACATGAAACAGGAACAGATCAGGTAGTTGGTGATACGATTACAGCTATTGAAGCATTTGTAGAATCTGGAGACTTCATGATCCATCAAGGTGGAGATGGAGAGTTTTTTACTAAAATAAGAAGATTTATACCAGATTTTAAAAGGTTACAGGGTAATGCACAAATTACCATTAATTTAAAAAACTATCCTACAGACACTGCATCATCTTCTTTGTTAGGTCCGTTTGACATAAACAGTTCAACTGATAAAGTAGACACTAGAGCTAGAGGACGAGCTGCAAGTTTAAAAATAGAAAACACATCTTCAGGTCAAACTTGGAGATACGGTACATTTAGAGCAGATGTACAACCCGATGGGAGAAGATAATGGCAAAAATAACAATCTACATACCAGAACCTACCGCTGAATACACAGTAGATAACCAACAACAAGTTTTACAGTCTCTTGAGACTTTAAAAAATCAACTTAACTTTACGTTCCAACAAGACTTGAAAAATGAACAAGATACGTTTAACTTCTTTTTATCATGACAATACAATATAAAAACGCAGGTTACGAATTAGACACGACAAATCTAACAACTGTATTAACTATCGATGCATCTTCAAGAGCTATTTGCAAAGGATATACGATTGCAAATGAACACAGCAATAATGTAGACATGCATATTTATTTTCATGACAGTAGTGAAACTACAAGTTATGTTATTTATCATAAAGCAATTAGTGCAGATACTACGGAGTATCCTCTAAATGGTGAACCTTTAAATTTAGAAGAAGGAGACAGTTTAGTTATGCAAGCAGATAACGCTGGGACAATACACGGTGTTATATCATACGCACTCATAAACAGATCGCAGGAAAATGGCTAAGAAAAAAGGACAGTACGGAGTTAACAACTTTGTAAAAAAGAAACAAAGAAAAAGACCAGGAAGGGTTGCAAAATCTCCAAATAAATCATATACAAAAAAGAAAAGACGAGGACAAGGTAAACCAAGCTAAACCTTATGAAAGAACCAAAAATTTATGGTCTATTTCCTATTCCAGTAGGTCATTTTCAAATTGATTTAAGTGAACAAGATAAAAAATGTTTAGAAGATTTGGAAAAAAACATGGAGTTCAATCGTCAAAACTATATTTCAAAT
>CAACVD010001282.1_pt2 | contig 10767 bp, 16 predicted proteins | sample 2381771 | NCBI WGS metagenome assembly CAACVD01 (sample SAMEA5211965, study PRJEB30684) | marine metagenome | biome: Marine; feature: Epipelagic; material: Water | collected 2015-10-15 | depth 15 m | reverse complement strand
TTGCGTCGATTAGTTGGACGGACGGGGTCGACACGTCGCCCGTCATGGGAGACAATCCAAATCCGAATTTTTGGCGGGGTCAAGCGACGAACGCGGTCGCAAATTACGGGGACGCCCCTTTTCAAATGTTAGGGTTAACCCGATACGTCGCGGGCGGTGTGAAACCTGTCGTTTATATTCCATCATTTGAGAAATTGACGGGGAATTCGTTGACCCTGAATCGATACAATCAACATTTATTCGGTCGAACGGATGGAACGGTTTCAATCGATCATGTCATCGGGGATGAATTACAAGGCGATAACGCGGGTGAGGTTTTTAGAATTGCGACCGTTAACATCACGGAAATTCAATGACAATCCATCCGAATGATTTATTGAACGCCGAAATCGTTTTCGTTTTGGAAATTGATTGGAACGGGGATGTTCATCGATTTTCAACCCTTCCGATCGATGTGGAATCCGATGACGGTTCGATTTCATATGTTGGACGAATGAACGAACCATCAATCAACCGTCAAACGAAAATCGTTGGATTCAATCCCGACGGTGATTCCGTACCGATGGAAATCATTTTCGAAGGTTTGGATTTGGTCGAAGAATTTTGGAACGGTCGCAAACTAGACGGGGCGCGGTGTGAAATCGCAATGTTCACCGTTCGAAATGGTTCAATTATTCAATCATACGAAAATCGAATTCCGTTGGTTTTGGGCGACATCGTTCAACCGATTATCGGGGACCCTGAACAACCGTCGGGACATGTGACATTTTCAATCGAAAACAGTTTGAACACATCCCGTCGTAAATTATTACCAGATAACGCCCAAATTGGTTTGGTTGATTTCCCGTTTCAACATGTCGAATCGTGTGAAGGTAAATTATTACCGTTTATTTTCGGACGTCCCGCCAATTATCCTGTCGTGAAATCGACAAATGTCGTTGGGATGGGTTCGGGTGGCGTTTCCCCCGCCTATCTAGTTTACAAAGCAATTGGACCAGGTTCCGACATTGTTTTAGCGATTGCGAATCATGTTGTCGACGCTTCAACGGTGACGGTTCATGATTTCAAAGGGAATACGGATACATTGTCGACGGATGTTTTGAATCGTACATCCGACGGTCAATTATATTCGGCTGTCGATTTATCGGGTTCGTCGATCGCTCATGATGGGACGGCGGGCGTTGCGACGGATGATTTCTATTATTGGATTGAATGGAATGACGGCGGCGGTTTCCCGAATCCATATGGTGACGGCGACATGTCAGGGGCGGGCGATATATGTCGATACATTTTGGAAATCTCCGATTTGGTTGTCGATTGGTCAGCGTGGAACGGAATGTCGGGAATCCTGAATCAATACAAATTCGGCGGCTATGTGAACGACGAAACGGTCATCGCCTTCGAATGGTTATTGGAAAACATTGTCGCATTTCTACCGATTGAAATCATCAACGGGGAACGGGGAATCAAACCCGTTTTGTCGTTGTATCATTATTCAAACAATTTCAATCCGATTCATGATTTCACGGAAGGCGATGACGTGGAAATCGTTTCGCCCCTTGTCCCCCTTCGGGAACCCGCTGACGTTGTGAACGATATAACGTTGTCGTTTGGATGGTCTGGACAATCAGAAACATTTCGAACCCGAATGAAAATCAATAATGTCAGTGATGGAAAACTAAATATCGGGGACCCGATTTCGAAAACGTCGATTGATAGGTTTGGACGTCGTCAAAAATCATTGGAATCATATTTCGTTTATGACATGAACACGGCGACGAAAATCCTTCGGGATCAAATCCGAATCAACGCCCTGAATACAATCGGAATCGAAATGGATGTTCACCCCCGATTTGGTTTCCTAAATGTCGGGGATGTGGTGACCTTGACATCGGAACGCCTGAAAATGACGTCGATAATTGGTCAGATAGTGTCGAAACGATGGAACGGGGGTCAATGGCGATATATATTGTCCATAGAAGAAAACATTTTCATCAATCCCCGCCCCGCTTAAAATATGCCCCTTGTAATCCTAGACCGTCAACACGTTGGACAAATTCGACGCCTTCAATCATTGGGCGCGTCCTTCGTTGACGATGACGGGGTTCGTCATTACGAATCAACGGAAACGGGTCTATATATTCACGAAATCGAATTGGAATGTCGTCGTCAGGGATATGACGTGATTGTTTTGTCGGATGGTTCATATTCCGAACGACACGGGCGCGTCAATCAATACGCGAACGAATATAACGGTTTGACAATCTATTTCGCTTGTCACATCAACGCGGGCGGTTCGGGTCGATATGGTGTCGCCTTTCATGATTGGCGTTCGTCAGCGGGTGAACGATTGTCCCGACATTTGGCGAATGAATGTTCAGTGATTGGAATCGATTGGAAAATCATTGAATGTCGTCCCGATGATTGGACGAAAAACGCATTTTACACGATCAAGGGTGTCGCCCCCGTTGCGATATGCCTTGAACCTTATTTCATAGACAACGCCCGTCATCGTGAAATCATGATGTCGGATGATGGACGAAAACGATTTGCGGTTCAATTTGTGACCGCGTTAAATAGATACACAACGGAACGAACATGAATTGGAATCGAATTGCATTGGTTGCGAACATTATAAAATCATTGACCCCGTATATTTTCAAATTGGTCGACGATGTGATTGACGCAAAAAAGAAAGGGTCGGACGGTGGAAAGAAAATCACCCGAACCGAACGTCAAGAGATCATTATGGAACATGTGATCGATTTTCCACAAATTATCGACATCATCGTTTCGGAATTGGATGATTAATCATGACTATCGAACGAGCGTTGGATTTGATTATGGGTCAGGCGGGCGCGCTTGCGTTGTCGCTGATGATTATATATTTCACAATCAAATCAATTAAAATCGTTGCGATTTGGATCGACGCCAAATTGACGAAATGGGTTGAACGACATTTGAACCAAATCGATCAAATGTTGGACGAATCGAAAGCCGATCGGGACATGTATCAACGATCGATGTTAAAAATTTTAGAACAATTTGACGTCATCGAAGATCGGATCGTTCATCAGGGTAAACAATTGGAACGTATTGAACAGAAAATCGGGGGGGATCGTGCCGATTCGTAAAACGTCGAAGGGATACAAAATCAAAAACGTGAAAGGCGTTTCCAAAACTAAGAAAGCCGCCGAACGACGTTTGAAGGCTGTCAAATCATCGCAATCCAAACGAAAGAAATCAAAAGGTTATTCGTCACGTCGAAAGGATTGAAAATAGTATTTCCATTGCCAAAATAGACGCCTGAACCATCCCGCCCGATTTATAGTGTGATATAACCGTCGACAATCCTTCGCGTCCTTCAATGCCGTATGCGCTTTATCAAATGACCACCCGAAGAATTTTCGAACCTTGTCCATTGATACGCCCCGCAATGGTAAATGTTCCCAACATAGGGAATGAGTATCAATTTTAGAATATGAAATTCGTTTGTCCACCCGTGCAATTCGACAATGGTGATCAATGTAATTCCAATCAAATGACACGTTGTGACCTACAATCACCCCGTAATTCAACCATTTCGCAACGACGGGGGCGATTTCTTTCCATGTCGGCGCGTCTTTCCATTCGTGTTCGTTATAATGATTGATTTCAAGGGCGCGCGCGCTTGCGGTGTGAATGTGGACGGGTTTCACTTTCGAATAAAAGTATTCAGTATCCCCGAATTCACTTTCGCGTATGATTGCGATTTCGATGATTTCGCCCGTTCCCGACGATAAATGTGTCGTTTCAATGTCAACGAACAACAACGGATATTTTTTCGGATTCATGATGTCCCCTGAAATGGATTATTTTCATGATTCAATATATCGGATAACGTCGATCAAATCGGAACGTCGACAATATATGTCCGAAAATGATCAAATAAAATACATTAAGGGGTTGCAATACTGTATCGAATAGTTTACATTTGTATTGTAAACAATAGTTTACATCAACAATCAAAACAGGAAACATCATGGAAAAAATCGTTTCATACGAAGATACAATTCAATTAGTCGCAACCCTTAATCGAAAAGGGAATCAATGGGAATCAATTCTACATAAAAATATGAAATTGACTTTTGTAGGGAAAAATTTCGCGGGCTATTTGTTCGACATTGAAATTTATTTCAGCGAAAATTCTAACCGTTGGCACTACAAAGCAACAAAACACATCAACGCGTAAACATTAAACAATCAACATCGGGAATCCCTTTCGGGGGTTTCCACAACAAACAGGAAACAAAATGAAATCATTTGAAGATCAAATCGATAACATCGAACAAGCGATTCACATCATAAAATGTTTATGTTCATGCACTGATGAACGGACAAAAATCATTGAACAATTAGAACGTGAAATCGAAAGACTATATTCAACACAAAACAAATCAGGGGAATCAAAATGAAAGAATATATCAAATAACAAATCATCGGAACGGCGTTCGTTTTCGTCGCCCTGATGACCCTTCCTTTATCACTTGCAATCATTTTCCATTTTTTGGGGGTATGACATGAACATCAAAACGAAAGACCTATCAATCGAACAATTGGGTTCGTTCATCAATGAATATATTGTCGAACGTGACATTCATTTGAAAATGAATAACGGTCTAAACATTCCAAATCGAATCGGACTTGTCATGAATGACGACATGTTCGACACCCTATGTCGGGAAATGGATGAACGAATCAATAAAATGACAACAGGGGTTCGACATTCGGTTCGACAATCGGGGCGCGCTCATGTTCGTCCGTTGTTGTTTGACCTGATACCAATGATTCCCCGAATCGACGAACGTGTCGTTTTGGCGGCGGCGTATCAAAATGTTTTCGGGCGGGCGAAATGAAAACACGTTCAAATCAAACAATTCCCCGAAATCTGACATTGTTCGGGGAACCTTTTATCATTTCAATGATTCGACGATTCCCAAATGAAAACGCATTGTTCAAACTGTCAGAAATGACGGGGATGTGTGAACCATTATGTCGAAAGGTTACAACGCGGGCGAATCCGTCCATGAATCAAATTCGTCACCTGTTATCGATGTGTGAAACCATTTCGGAGACATCACGGGATTTCGATAACAATATCATGAAAGCGATTCGAACCCTTGAAGAATATGAAAACGCACATCGTCGACTATACGAAAAAGACATGAAACGAATCAGGGGGCGGAAATGATAAAAGTCGGATCATTATTCAGCGGAATCGGGGGGATGGAAATCGGGTTATCACGTGCAATCCCGAACGCCGTCCCCGTTTGGTTTTGTGAAAAAGAAGATTATCCACGGTCAATCCTGACAAAACATTGGCCAGGCGTTCCCATTTATGACAACGTCAAAAATATTAACAAATCAAACGTCGAATCAATCGACATCCTGACAGGGGGTTTCCCATGTCAATCAATTTCATTAGCGGGAAAAATGCGGGGGTTAGAAGATGAAGAAAAATCGGGTCTTTGGTGGGAAATGTGGCGAATTATTAGGGATTTACGACCCCGAATCGTCATCATGGAAAACGTGTCAAATGTCATTCATTTGGGCGGAACCGATGTCGTTGGATCGCTTGCCGACATCGGGTATTGTGTTGAATGGGAAATTGTATCGGCTAGACAATTTGGAGCCCCGCATCTTAGACGGCGGTGGTTTGCGGTTGCCTACCCCGACAAAATCGGATTACAAAAGGCGCGGACCGAATTCAAAACAACAGGGTCTATCAAACATCGAAAATTGGAGACATCTTGTCAAAAGTCCGTCGGGATTGTTACCCACCCCGACGGCGTCCGATCCGTTAAAACATTCGACCAGGGGTTTACATCGGTTAGTCGTTCGGGGGCAAATATACAGCGACGGCGACCATCGAATGACACAACGTCCGAAAACTATTGGAAAACGGTCCCAAACCCTGAACCCACAATTTGTCGTTTGGATGATGGGATTCCCGATCGGGTGGCTAGATTGAAGGCGTTAGGAAATGCAATCGTCCCCGCCTGTTCAGAATACGTCGGGCGGTGTATTGTTCAATCAGGATTGATTGACGATTTGATTTCAGGGGGTGAACAATGAAACCAAAATTTATCGAATTCGGAAATCGGTTGAAAATATGGCGTCAATTGTCACAATTAAACGATTCACAAATCGCCGTAATAACTGACGTTTCACGGGTATCGGTTTCGAAATGGATGAACGGTCATTCATTGCCGAACGCGTTGTCGTTTATTATATTGATTGACGCAATCTCAAACCGAACAGGCGTTGAACATTGGACAATTATGAAATCACTAAAAATCGACATTAATCAATAACAAACAAAAAGGGGGCGCGATTGCTGACCAAAACATCGCACCCCCTTTAATGTAAAGAGGTAGAACATGAATAACACAAAAAAAGACAATCCACAACCCGACATCGATCAGCGTGAAACCTTTGTTCGATTCATCAAACGAAAACATCGGGATTGTTCGGGATATATCGAATTGCGTCCCTGTTTTGAATACCGTCAGGGGATTGACACGAACGCCCGTCGTTGGTTCACCGTTGACGAATTCATCGAAAAGTCGCCGATGTTTTTGGAATACTGTCGACGTCATCGATTGGGAGCGTTTGCGGGTGTATTGCCCCGATCGGAAAAGGGACGCGGAACGGCGGATTCAGTTGAATCGGGTGGCGTTTTGTGGGCTGATATAGACGATAAAGATCACAACGGTTCCCGCGCGGCGGTGTGGACGTTGGTTCGTTCGTTACCCGTCCCCCCTTCGGTTGTGGTACAATCAGGGGGCGGGTTACATTTGTATTTCTTCCTGAATACTGAATACCCCGCCGAAGAGATAGCCGAAATGAATGAACGAATTGCGAAGAAATGCGGCGGGGATTCCTGTCATGATAAGGCGCGGATTTTACGCCTTCCGACATCCTTTCATCAGAAAAATCCCGACAATGTTCAATTTGTTCGGTTCGTGGAATATGATGAATCAATCGAATACACGTTGGACGAATTGGGGTTGTTATTTCCACCCGTTGAAAGGTCGAAAATCATCAAGGCGACGAAAATCGCACATATTCCCGTTCAAAAACTACCCGACGAAATACGACAATTGATGTCGGAACATGTTCGTTTGAATGAATTGTTTAACGGTATCGGGAAAACGGGCGGCGATCAATCGGGGACGGGATACGATTTCGCATTTGCGAAGGAATGCGCGTGGTTAGGGGTTCCCGCTGACAAAATATGTGATTCATTAGCGGTTCGAATTGCGCAACGTGGAAAACGAAAGGGTTCAAATTACATCCTTCGAACCGTCGGACGTGCGATCGCCGTTATGGAACAACGGAAAAACGAACCGATTGACGTCACACCCTCCGAAGGGATTCAGGGGGACGCGAATGTCGTCATGGAATTGGACCGTCACCCCGAAAATCATCGGGATCCGTCGAAACGCAATCGTCCCCGATTGACATCAATGAATTTGTATCGGATTTTGACCCTTGACCCGATTTTCGCCAATTGCCTTCGATACAATGCGTTCAAAAATCGAATCGAAATCGCATTCAATCCAACCGACATCCGACGGGGTACATTTCAGAAAATCGCCGATGTCCATTCCAAAAACCTTCGTCATCAGGTCGCGCGAAATTATGGATTAGAATACAAAAAGGACGTGATGAATGATGAAATCCAATTCGTCGCACATGAAAACACCGTTCATCCTGTTCGGGAATACCTTGAATCATTGGAATGGGATGGAAGGGAACGAATCGATCATTGGTTGTTTGATTGGGCGAATGCAGAAATCACGCAAATCGGCGAAACGGATGACGGGGAACCGATAACGAATGAACGGTTGATTTCGCAATTTGGGCGGAAATTCCTGATTTCAGCGGTCGCCCGTGTCATGAATTCGGGATGTAAAGTCGATACGTCGTTGATTTTGACAGGTAAACAAGGCGCGGGGAAATCGACGATTTTCAAAGTGTTGTCAAAAAATGCGGAATGGTTTCGGGATTCATCAATCAACGTCAACGGCGGGCGGGACGCTTATTCACTATTATCGGGGGTGTGGATTTATGAATTCGCCGAATTGCAAGCAACCCGAACCAGGGACGCCGAATCGGTAAAGGCGTTTTTATCATCCTGTTCGGATTCCTATCGTCCCGCATATGCACATTATGACGTCGACGTTCCGCGTCAATGCGTATTCGTTGGGACATCCAATGAAACGGAAATTTTACGGGACCCGACGGGAAATCGTCGATTTTGGGTTGTTCGGGTGATGGATACGATTGACACGAACGAATTCGCGAAAGTCGTCGATCAGATTTGGGCGGAAACCTTACATCATTACAAATTGGGCGAATCGTGGTGGTTAGATGACGAAATCGACGCAATGTTCACGGAACATTCGAATCAATTCAAATCGTCCGATTCATGGACAACATTATTCGAATCATGGTGGGAACGGTTGCACGCTGACACAAAACACGGCTATAATACGCGCGGATTGACATCACTTGACGTTTTGACGGATGTCATCGGAATGGATGTGGACAAAATCGGTCGTCATCATGAAATGAGGATCGGCGGAATCCTGAACGGTTGCGGATTTGTCAAACGTCGAAAGCGGGTGACCATTGTCGACAAAATAACAGGTGAACAACGAACAAAACGTGTCTATAAGTATTTCAAAGGGGACAACGAATGAAGGGTTTCAAAATCGAAGGGAAAACGGCGTTCGGAAAATGGGTTTCGACATATTGCAATCGGAACAACATAACGCCCCGTAAATTATATGACCATACAGGAATCAAGGCGCGGACAATGCAACGAATTCTAAAAGGTCGAACGACGTTGTCCGATGTCGATTTGTTTTGGATTATTGATTCATTGGCGGATTTAACGAATGAAGATCCGATTCCATTGGCGGAACATGTGGTTCGATTGTACTTGACGAAATCAAATCAACAGGGGGAAAACGACGTTTGATAATAAAACCCTTTCGAACGTGTTTTCGGGGAATCCTTTCGGGGATTCCTTTTTTTGTGTCCCTACCTTGTCCCGTTGTCCCTACCTTGTCCCTACCTTCGGGGGATAGGTTAGGACATCAAACAATCCCGTTCCGTTCGATGTTATCTATTTTGTGACCCTACCGTCCTAACCTTAAACCTAAAAAGAATAAAAAATGTACAATCGGAAAAAGTGCACAAATTACAATCTATAGGGAAAAGGTGGGGACAGGTTGGGACATCCCCCGTCGGGGTGTGTTATATTGTCGGGACGAACGGCGCGGGTGTGGTGTCCCTACCTTGTCAGGATATGGAATGAACCTGTCGTCGCGATTTGATGTGTTATCATAGGGGTGAACATGTGTGAAATATGCGGTTGCAATCCGTGCGACTGTTTTGATTTGTTCGGGGGCAACAGTGGCAAAACGACAAAACATCCGAATCAAAGGAAGGGGCGCGAATCGTCGAATCGAACGCGCAATTCCGAAATTCATGTCAAAATTCGGAATGGCGAAAGATCAGGCGACCGCCGTCGCGATTCGTTTGGAATCAAAAGGGCGACTACAAGTCGACGGGGATCCAATCAATAAACCGAAGGACGTTCCGCGCGGTGAACCCGCAAACATTCCCCCCGCGTTCGTCAGTGGAATCGCGGCGGCGATGTCAAAGGACCGAACCCCAAAACAAACCGAATACAGGGAAACGGGCGACGGTTATGTCGTGTCATCAGCGTTCGACGCCCTTGTTCGTACCAATAAGAAAAAGAAACCACCCCGAAACGTCAGGAAATGAAATGGATTCGTCGAAATATACAAAGCCCAAATTGCGGGAACGATTGAAAAATAAAATCATGGCGTCGACGAAAGGCGGGCGGCCTGGCCAATGGTCCGCGCGAAAAAGTCAGTTATTGGCGCGTGAATATGAAAAGGCGGGCGGCGGTTATCGCAAACCGAAGGGACGAACCAAATCACAACGTTCATTATCCCGATGGACCGATCAGGAATGGACATCGGCGGGAAAAAATGGTGTCTACCTTCCGAAACGATCAATCAGCGCGTTGAAATCAACGAAAGCGGGTCGCGCGAAATTAGCGGCGGCGAATCGTGCAAAACGAAAGGCAACGAAAACAGGTGATCAAACCGCCCGTCATGGATTACACAAAGGAAAGAAACGATGAAACGTCGAACAATGAACCCGAAAGTCGTCAAGCGTATGAAATGCAACGTCGCCCGTCCTATTCGTCGGGGGGAACCTGGCCACGGTCAAAAGAAAATGGTTGTCAAGGCGTGTCAAAAAGGACGTGAAAAGTTGATTCGTTTTGGGGCGGTTGGGTATCGACATAACTATTCAAAGGGCGCGAATGAATCATTTCGGGCGCGTATGCGTTGCGATACGAAACCCCCTTCAATAATGTCCGCGCGTTATTGGGCGTGCGAACGTCTATGGAAAAAACGAAAGGGATCCAAATGAAAACCGTCATCATTGAAGGGACGGGAAAAATTCCATCCAAAAAGAATCGAATGCGAATTTGGAAAGGTCGAATGATAAAAGACAAGGGTTGTCGGGAATTCGAACAACAATTGTCCACCCTTGCCCGTGATGTCATGAAAGACGATGTCCCGTTCACGGGTGACGTGTCGTTGTCATTGATGGTCATATTCGGCGACCGTCGACGGCGTGACCTTCAAAACCTGTTCGGTTCGGTTTGCGATTCATTGA
>CAACVD010001630.1_pt1 | contig 10768 bp, 5 predicted proteins | sample 2381771 | NCBI WGS metagenome assembly CAACVD01 (sample SAMEA5211965, study PRJEB30684) | marine metagenome | biome: Marine; feature: Epipelagic; material: Water | collected 2015-10-15 | depth 15 m | reverse complement strand
TTTCATAGTCAGTGCCAAGGCTAACGGTTCTGCCGCCTGTCGCATCCTGTATGAATACAATAAAGCCTGACTGACCTACTGTTTCTGTTGTGGGATTAGCAAGCGTAACATTGCCTGTCAGCGTTAACACAAAGTTTTGATTTGCCGCAAAGTCTAAAGTAACTGAACCAGTGTTAGTTGTGTCAGTGTCTGTGCTACCACGCTGTGCCGCAGTAAACGTCTGTGCAACATCTAGCTTTGCTGTGTCAGCGTCATGGGCTTGAACAGATACACCAATATCCGCAGATTGCAACGCTGAGGCAGCTAATGCACCTTGAGCCGCAGTAGCATAATCTGTTGACGCTGTTGTTGCCGCAGTGCCAAGTCCAAGGTTAGTTCTTGCAGAAGCCGCACTAGCAACGTCTGATAAGTTATTAGCAACAGTTAGAAAGTCTGCCGCAGTCAAAGCCGCATCTGCCCAAGCTGAACCAGTATACACCTTTAAATTATTTGTAACTGTGTTGAAGTACAAATCACCAGCAGTAAGCGCATCACCATCATTGTCTACTGTGGGGTCGCTAGACTTTGCACCAAGGTAAATGTCATCAAAGTTATCCAACGCAGCCTCAGCCGCCGCTTGTGCCGTTTCTGCCGCAGTCTTAGCTGTAGCCGCACTTGTTGCAGATGTTGCCGCTTCCCCAGCTTTTGTGGTCGCTATGCCAGCTTGAGTTGTCGCAGTTGAGGCAGAAGTTGATGCAGATGAAGCACTTGACGCCGCATTAGTTTCCGAAGTCGCTGCACTCACAGCATCAACAATTAACGCAAAGTGGTCTGTGTCAGTTAGCAAGTCACCGACTACTGAGTCAGCAACACAAATATAAATGTTATTTAACTGAGCCGTAGTAGTTGACTTAATAAGGTCGCGCTGTTGATAAGCTGCCGTTGTAATTGTAGCGTCACTGCCTTTGAATGTGCCAATCTCTTGCGTAACCGCTAACTCACCTGACGAATCAAATGCTAGAATTTTATTAGCTCTAGTAGATGCACCAACAGTGAACTCTGTTGATGTCATTGTATTGGTGCGAGACAGCTTAATAGAACGGTCTAAAACATCTTGTTGGTCTTGCACTATGAGAGTTAACTTGTCTAGTGCATCTTCATGGCTAGCTGCTGGGAATGGGTCGTTAGGAGTGTAATCAGTCGATTGTGTCTGCGCTGTTTCACGCAGTAGCACCACGGTAACGCCACTAGCAGGGGCAGAGCCAAAAGTTATGTTTCCGCCACTAGCACTGCCAACGCCAGAAACGCTGTAATGCGTAGTCTTTGTCTGAACAACCTCACCACCTGTCGCGTCTGTTCTCAGAATAACGGTGATGTCATCGTCATCAAAGATTTTAAACGTGTACGCAAAAACAGTGGTAGAACCATTGCCTGAGTAACTGTTACGTTTTGTTGTGCTGCTAACTGTCATGCAACTCTCCTTGGTAGTATTGTACCCTAATTCACTCTAAATTAAAACTCTATAGCGTATTGACTCGGCGGTAGGAAATATTCCTGACCCGTTCTGTTTTTCATGTTACGCTCTAACTTCCGCATGAAACCCGGCTCAAGCATTTCCGAAAAGCCATACAAAATCAAATAATTCATAGCGGTGTCTGTCATAAACAGATTAGGAATAAGACTTCTGCCAAAATCAAGAGTCATTTCTCCCGCTTTTGCAAAGTCACCCCTAATAGCTTTTGCTAGAACTGCCGCAGCGTCATTAGCTGTCCCTAACGCTGGTCCAGCAAGTGTTTCTGTAAGTGACCGACCATATCTATCGTACTCGCCGAAAAGAAAGTCTGCAAAAATACCACCGCCACCTCCGCTAATAAACGCACGACCAAGGGTCTTTACGTTAAGAAAGGTTTCCTCGTCAAACACTTCCATCGGGGTCTTACCTCGCAATACGTCTTTAACTGAGCCAGAAACATAACCCATAACAGTCATCCCAACAACAAGCTGAGCAACACCAACATACCCAGATTGACCAGATGCTTTTCTTGCGTAATATGTTCTCATCAAACCTTTTGTCAGGTAACTTGTTGGAAAGCCCTTAAACTGAGTAAACATTCTAATTGCTTCACCAGCAAGCGTACCCCTAGCATAACCCTGATTGAGAATAGAGCGCTCTCTAGCACCCGGAGTAGGCACTGCTGCTTCGGCACTATCGGTGTAATAAGTAGAAATTCTTGTACGCAAATCATCCCTAACGCCCTGACGCAACTCATCAGTTATGTTAAGAGTCCCAAGAGAATCTCTAATATAAACATCAATTCTCTCATCTGGTATGTCGTCAACTAAAGAAGCAACAAAATAATCACGTCCGTCTGCCGCTTTAAGGTTCAATCCTCTAAACAACTTTAACTCAGCTTCACCAATGTTATAGTATTTGAGTATATTTTGGGTTTCAATGGGAAGACTTGAAAACGACTTGTTGACATGGGTAGCCATATCAGCAGCTAATACCCTAGCTATGCCTGTTTTCATTGCATTGTTCCAAAAATACATACCATTCAACTTAAAATAGCCCTGCTGCAACTTTGACATTCGCCCCGGCAGTGGGTCATCAGCGCCGAATCTAGCATGAACATCTCCGATTATAGCTTCTGCTCCAACGTCTAATAAGTAAGCAAGCTCCTTTTGTTTCCCTGACGGAAACAGGTTAAACACATCCCTTAAAGATGCAGCGTATGAAGAGAAAAAGCCTCTACTAGTAGTGTCCTGTAGAAACTGAGCCTTAGTAACCAAGTCACCAAATGATGTAAATAAGGAAAAGCCTAGCTTTGCCATGTTTTCTATGGCACGAACACCAGCGCTTATAGCACCCCACTCAACACCTAAAGCATACGAGTCTGTCGCTCCTATATTTCGCGTTGAGCCGTCTAACTCAGCAAACTGTCTTTTAAGAGTGGTTTTCTGTCGCCTAGAAAACTTTATGCTAGGGTCTTTAGCTAACATTTTATCCATGTCATCCATCAGCCTGTCCAGCATAGCTTTTGGATTTGTGCCAAACGCCTCCATCAGTGACAGAGATTGTGCGTCATGTGAAAAACCATCAAGAACAGATTGCATTAAGTTCTTGCCAGAGTATTTATTTGCATACTTAAATGCAGCGCCACCGTTTTTAAAATGTAAAACCCTTTCAGAGCTTAACTTTTTAGCAAGATTAGCTTGCCCCTTGAAACCAGTAAGAGGGTCGCTAGCACCTTCTACTCCCCGCACTTGGTCAGTCTTTTGATGAACGCCTGTAACAAGAGCGTTATATGTTTTTAATAAAAACTCTCTGCGCCCCTCTGTAGTAGGTATGTCGCCAAAAGTGGCTTCTTCATCTAAAAGGGGAAGTATGTCAGCAATCCACGCATCTGCGCCTGCATCCCTCATCAAAGAAGAGTTGTGCGTTTGCCTTGTTACATAATTAGGTATTTCATTTATAAATGCACCAGCCCTATTCTTCCTAAGCAGCAATCTTTTTTGCGCCTTGCGAATAGCATCAGCAATCATTCTTGCTTCTGGAATTTTTGAAGACCCTTCCCCATCAAAAAGCTCCCTGTAAACGGCTTGGTCTAGTTGACCGCTCTTAAAGCTTTTTACGAGGTCGTCTTTCTGTAATTGGGCTAACAATGCACCTAAAGAGTCTAGGTTTATAGAGTGTTGTCGAGATGCAACACTTACACCACCTCCAGACAATCCTACATCGTATGAACTAACAAGCAGATGACGCAGGGCTTTGCTTGGGTCGTTAGGGTACTTTTTCATAAGCGTAGACAAATGAGCGTACCTAGCAGCATTAATTAACTTATTGCGCCTTTGAATCTTAGCCTTAATCCTTGCATCTTTTGCAATGTCTTTGGCTTTCTGTATAAGGGCATCAAATTGAGATTGGCTCGTTATAGCCGTTTTACTTTTTTCCCTTTCAGCCAAAAGCCTGTCAAGTATATCCAAAGCCTCTTCATCAAGAAGCTCTCCACCCGCATCTCTTGCGGCACCCTGTATTCTAATTAAACATTGTTGAGACATTGTTACCTACCTATTAAGCAATCTGCGCCAGCTAGTGTAGCAGATTCATAAGTGTTTGCCTTTGCTTCTAACTCTCTTGCAGCTTGAACCTCAGCTATAAAGTCATCTGGGATAACACCCTCTGGGACGCTCTTTAAATTTTGCTCAAGCATTTCTATTTCATTATCTATGCCTTTTGTCTCAGCTTCAAAGTCTGAGTCAATGCGATTCATTTCATCCATTTGCTTTTGAAAATCTTCAAACTCAGGAAATGCCTCAGGTTCTTCATTGAGCCTTTGTTGCAAATTAAAAAACTCTTGTTCTGTTAAACCCTCAGGCACATCAGGCGGCACTAAGTCAGAGTCCCCTTGCAGTGACTTGTCGTACTCAATCATAAAATTAATTTCGGCGTCAGTTCTTCCTGTTGGGTCAATGCCTAGCTGTTCTAGCTCATTCATTCTTTCCTTGGCAGACTCAAATTCAGCAACTTTTTCTGCATCCGCCTGAGAATACTTCTTTCTTCCCTGCCGCTTCTCAGCATTTATGTCGTCCAACAGTTGCCGTATTGTGGGTCTTTCTGTGTAAAAGCCAGCCTCTTGTAAAAGCTCAGTCATTTCATCAAGGGTTTTTCCGCCCGCTAACTTCTTCTTAGAAATGCGCTTTTTGCCTTCTCTGGGCTGAACAGCACCACGGTCTTTATTTATAAGGCTTTTGTCTTGGTCAAAAATTTGTCTAATGTCGCCAGCATTTGCGTCTTCAGACCAAACCCCGCCCATCCTTCTTATAAACTGCAACAGGCTCTCAGGCTCTTTGTTTAAAATTCTCAACGACTCTGGCAAACCAAAAGCAACTTCAGTTTCTTCACCAGTTTTTTTGTTAACAACTTTCCTTGTTCTTTGGGCTGGGATTGGCTCAAAACCTTCTCTTGGCGGAGCCGTGGGACCTAAAGACTCTACTGAATCCCTGACATTGGGGTCAGCTATTAGCATAGGCTCTACATCAACTTTTTTTCCTTCTGCTAACTGACCAACAGCAGTCCGAATAAACTGCTCTTGATTAATCCTTTTTGTCCCTCTTACAGCATCACCTATTGCTCCGCCGCCAACTTGCAAGCCAGCACCTATAGCTGAACCAATGGTCACGTTCAACAAACTGTCAGCTAACGTGTAGCTTAAATCTTGTTCATACCTAGCAGCGCCATAAACTAAAGGCTCAACAAGGCTCGCTCCAACAAAACCTTCGACACCACCCTTGACAGCTCTAGCTGCCGTGCGTCCATAGGTGCTAGACATATTGGCAAATGTGCCTGCTTTCAAAACAGGAACAAAAGCTGACCCAACATTAATAGGGTCAAGCATGCTACCCACTATAGAAACACCAAACCTAGAAGCGCCACCAAAAAAACCACCAGAGTAGCTGTTTTGTATAAGTTGTCGCCTAGCTCTTAGGTCGTAGCGCTCCGCCAGTATAGAAGCCTCACCCTCATATATACCGCTACTTGGTACTTCTAAGCCTTCCCTGTAATAAAAACTATCCCTGTATTCCTCAGCAGACAGCTTTTTGCCAGTACCCTTGTTACGGTATAGCTGTATTGTTCTCCCAAGTGCAGACATTGGGTTTTCGTACATAACCTGTTCAAAATCTGCGCCCAAAACATCTAACAACCCTGACTGCTTATAGTCAAAGTAATTGTTGGTAAGTTCTTGGTTATATTGTTGCTCTGGAAGGTATAAAGCCATTACCGAACAGGACCTCCCACTTGTTGCCTTGTTTCTTGGAACTCCTCAAACGATTCAGCAATGTCTTCGCGGCGACTTTCATCAAAGAACCCAACAAAGAATTTTTCAGCATCTTGGTCAGGGAACAGATGTACGGGTAAAGTGCCGTTTCTAGCCCAAGTCTCCACAATAACAAGCTCATCTTGCAAGTTTTTAATCTGAAAATAAAGGTTCTTCCGCTCATCCCTATCCGTTTCATTTCTTAACAGGTCTTGGAAAAATTTAATTCGGTTGTCAATTACCTGAGCCTCCTCGGATAGCTCTGTTTGAAGAGCATCTCTCGCCTGTTCAAACTTAAATGCGTCTTGGAAATTTACCTCAAACCTAGACCCAACTATTATTTCTTCATCCGTTTCAGTGTCGATTGCTGTTGCAATATTGCCATCAAAGTCCTCAATTAACCTGACTTCGTTGCCATTTCCATCTACTAGAAAAGCGCCAGAATCATCGTCTGTTGTTCTCCACCCGCCATACTTCACAATGTCCTCAACATAGGCTAACGCGGCAGATGCAGGCGGTATATTACCAGCCCCAAATTGGCTTTCTGGGATAACAACCTTGTCAACCAAGTAGTCCACTGTAAATCTATCCTCCATAACGCCTATGATGGTGTCCATAGCGCCTTCTAAATGGTTTGGCATCCTAAGGGTTTGGCTGCCAACCTCCTCGAAAACATAAGAACCCATAATAAGGTCGGTCGCATTGTCAGCAGATTCGTCTAAACTTTGTCCCCCTTGAGTATGATAGACCATAGCCAACTTAAAAATCGCATCTCTCATTCCGTCAATAGAGTTTATTCTTTGACCCGTTGCCCCTTGGTCTAGGATTCCACCTTCGTAATTTCCTAGCGTTGACTCAAACCAAGGACGCAGCGCTTCATTTACGCTGCTACTAAGTTTTGCGATGTCTGGTTTTTCCATCGTGTCGCGCATCTTTTTGTCGTCAATCATTTCCGCGTTTAATATGTCAACCGCCCTTGTTGTTGACGCAGAATGCAAGGCTATATTCATAGCGGGCGTAACCACACCAGCAGATATAGCGCGAGACATTGCTATGTTTTCAATGTTAACGACACGCCCGTCATCAAGAGTCGTAGTAGTTTTATACGGTGACATAAATTGCCTAACAATAGCCAGCTTGTCCTGAGCGCTTGCACCTGCAAGCTCATCTTTAAGATTTGTTAAATCTTGTCCTCGGAACGGCGTAAGCTGACTGTCCGACAAGCCCATCTGCGACTGAGCTTGTATCATTTCTTGCGGCGTTGGAACCGTACCATTTTTTCTAAAAAGCGCTGAATAAGTATACCCTCCGGGGTCGTCTTTTCTAGCCTTAGCCATTTCATTAAATTTTTCTCGAATCAAGAAAAATTCGCTTACAGCTTTAGCTGCTTCATCCGTGCCTGCCGCGTCTACCATGGCTTGAGCTTTAGATTCAAGAACTTCGTTTATTTCGCTTGTTGTAGCAAAAGCGTTCTCATCCATCACCTTAATAGTTGTACGCATGTTGTCTGCAAGCAGCCTTACTTCTTTAGCCGCCTCAAAGCTGTTGAGAGAGTCTAGCTGATTAGCAGCATCAAGCGCTTGATTAAAGTATGTATCAATATTTTCTGGGTCAGAATACATACTTGCAACAAAATTGTTTGCGTCATTTTTAAGCCGAGCAACTTTTGTTGTTGTTAAAAATGTAATGTGTGACTTAAGAGGCTCTGCAAGACTTACCCTTTCTTCCAAATTTAGGTTGCGAAATTTACCGCGACCAAGGCGAATGTCATCATAGCGCTGCTGAACTTCTGACAACGGGGTTTCTTCTAGGGTGATTATTTGATTGTTTTTTTCAGACTCTCCCATCAAAAACAAATCTTGCTCATCAATGTCAACGGGCAACCCTTCTTCCTTGGCTTGCCTTACAAGCTCAAGCATCTCATCCATAATTACAGTTTGCTTTACTATTGGTGGAGCGCCGCCACCAACATCGACAGATTGCCCCTCTGCATACGCATAATCCTTTACAAGGGTGTTAAGTCTATTGTTGTAAAGCTCAGAGTCATCTTCTAGCTGCCTTATAAACGCATTATTTGCACCCTCTAATAGCCTATTATTAAGGCGAAACTGCACATTTGTTTTCAACTTAGACTTTAGGCTAGAAGGTATATTCTCAAGTTTGTCAATTCCCGTAATAATTTTGTCAAATCTAGCATTGGCATTTGTCTTATATTCTTCAGGGCTGCGACTTACATCTGTCGTAACAAACTGCATGCCTTCGTTGTCAATTAAATTATAGTATTGCTGCTCATAACGATTAAACGCTGTTTGTTGCCGCTTTTGTTCGTATGCCGCAGCAGTTTCACTAACCGCACCTAAAACCTCGCTAGCCACCTTGTATGGAGCTGCAACAGCCTGACTAAAATCTTGCAGCCTTGGCGCTAACTGACCAGCTTGCACTTCTACTGTTGGTCCTAAACCTCTATTATAACGTGGAATCTGTGGCATGGTTCACCTAATTTAAAGAAACATATGTGCTAGCACCGCCAGAAATGCCACCAAGAAGCGACCCAGTTGCCGCTGCTTTGTAGGCAGACGACCTAACAGCACCTTGAAATAAAACTTGTTCGCCTTCCGCCGCCTTTTTAGCGTCTTCTATAGAGGCGGCATATTGAACAAATGCAGCATCTTTGGCTACCCCAAAATTTATGTCAGACAACGCCTTTAAGGTCGTGCCAGTAAGTTGCACCCCTGACTTAGCTGCGGTTGTTATAGCTGTGCCATATAGAGCTTCGCCGCGCTTACGAATCCTTGCTTCAGATTCTCTTTTTTGCCTAGCGAGTAAAACACGTTCATTTTGTGTCAGTTGATAATTATACTCAGCCTGCTGCCTTGCTGCTCTCGCTGCTGCACGATTGCCCTTAAAGCCAGCAACACCACTTGCAACCTGACTGCCAACAGCTATAGCGGTAAACGGTTCCATTATGACACCCTCGCTACTCTGACGTAATCTTCGCCGTTAACACCATATTTGCGCATGACACCCTCATTTTGAAAACCAAGCCAGCTTGCAAACTTTGCCGCTACAGTGTCACTGCCATGTATAGTAGCTTGCACTCTGGTTAAATTGTTGTTTTCGATTATATCACTAATCATCTTTTTTGCATAACGGGCAAACACAAGCCCATTTTCCTCAACCTTAGGTGATACTAACGCCCAACCCTCTCCAACACCATCCCACATAAGATGCACTCCAGCAGTAGCTAAAATCTCTCCATCATGCTCTAATGTTTTGCCAACCGTGCGCTGTCCCTTAACCAACAAAGAACGGTCAAACTCATAGCCAACATCTATGTCATATACATCCTGTTTGTTAAACTCACGCACATTATACATCAAAAGTATTAGACCTCCGCATTACAGCCAGCACAGTCATAGGTAATGGCTGGTCTTGCTGAATATATACCCTTGCGTCATTATCATAACCAGACGGGAAGAAGACTTCCTTGTCGCCATTAAACATAGGCACAGCCGTGTCCATAGACATGCTTGAGTCACGGAATGGGATGCGGTCTAAGTCTGTTGAACTAGGACCAACTTTTGCACCAACAGTGTTAATAAACCTTACGGTGACGTTGTGTATTCGCTTTATTTTTCCTTGGGAAATGCCATCATCGGCGCCAGCTTCTAAGCGGAGAGTTTCAACATTTGAGTTATAACTGTAGCCAATATGCACAACACTTGCGCTTCTGTCTAATGTGATAGAGCCACCACTAACTGTTTTGTCAGCATGAGCAGAGCCATCAGCTAAAACCTGTATTGTTTCACCCTCTAAGTGATTTAAGCCTGTAATTGTAGTCGTTGCCGTGCTGTCATATGTTAATCCACTGTCAACATAGAAAGCGTTTTTAACTTCTGTAAAAAAGATGGATTTCATAAAAACTACATGTCGCACAGTTTGACTGTTAATTGTTCGCTTTACTGACAAGTAAACTTGGTCCTCTGCCCCACTAGGGATACTAGCAATACTCTCTACTACTGCCGTTCCACCCAATGTGTGCGAGTGCCAGCCAATAGTCTGATTAGCTGGGTCGTATGAAAGCCCAATAAGAACGCCATCTGACCGAACAAACCAAAGAACAAGCTCAGGCTCTTGCTGCCAAGTCATGTCTGTTACGCCGCCCCTTGTAAGATGCTCCGCAAGTATGGTTAAGTCACGACCAATCAAGCCATCATTGTCCAAGTTAAAGCTAACCTCTTTTACTTTTTCAGCGCCCTTCTGGATTAAAATAGTAGCAGAGCCAGCTCTTAATGGTCGCACATCACCAGAGCCGAATGTTGTCTCCCGCAACACGTTTACATTTGTTGGGGTCGCTACTGTTGAGCCTGTACCACCCGACAAAGTAAACTCTGCGCTTGATGTAAGAATCTGAAGAAACCGCCCTTGAATCATGTGCTTTATGACATTTACTGTGTCAGAAGCAATAGTCACATTAATAGCATCATCATCATTGGTGCCGGGGGTCATGTTTTCAAAGTCAGCAGTCTTTGATGCAAAAATTGTTTGTGGTTGATTGACTGTGCCAGCAAAAAACAACCTTTGCTCATAAAATGCTACAGCTCTAGGAAACCCATTTTTTGTGCTAAAAGCACCCTCAGACCACTGAGTTGTGCCAGCCGTTGCAACCGCTGGCAAAACAAGAAAGTTATGTGTTTGTACAACAGCAGTTGCAGTAGTCGCATTTGTAACAGCCGTAATTTTTACAAAACCAGTTCCGCTATGTTGATATTGCCAATCAATAATTCCATAAGTTTCAGTGCCGTCTAAGTGAACGGGAGGTTGCGTCCCGCTACTGTCACTTCCAGAATCTGTCTTCTTGTAAAGATTGCCATTAAAATGAACTAAATCATTTTGAGCATAGCTTGTGCTTGCAGCCCACGCCTCATGCCCTATTTCAACCCTTTCCCTAAACTGAAACAATGCACCTACAT
>CAACVD010001629.1_pt1 | contig 10769 bp, 19 predicted proteins | sample 2381771 | NCBI WGS metagenome assembly CAACVD01 (sample SAMEA5211965, study PRJEB30684) | marine metagenome | biome: Marine; feature: Epipelagic; material: Water | collected 2015-10-15 | depth 15 m | reverse complement strand
CTCGCGTGATGTCGAAGGTACAGACAAAGAACTGTTCCAAAAAATGATTGAACAGTATGGCGAAGATTCAACTGTATCAAGAGTAGAAGTCATGGGTGAGTTTCCACAAGCTGATGACGATACAGTTATCCCAATGGAACTCATTAGAGCTGCGATGGGTAGAGAAGTTTCCCTCACCGCCTCCGAGCCAATCATCTGGGGATTAGATGTCGCTAGATTCGGTGGCGACAACTCTGCGTTGTGCGTGCGCCAGGGAAATACAGTTATAGATATTCAAAGTTTTCAATCCATGGATCTGATGCAGTTGTGTGGCGTTATCAAAAATATGTATGACGATGCAACTGTAATGGAGCAACCCCAAGAAATTTTAGTCGATGTTATTGGTTTAGGCTCGGGTGTGGTGGACAGGCTAGCGGAGCAAAACTTGCCTGTGCGTGGGGTGAACGTGGCGGAAGCGCCAGCGACAAAAAAGAATTATTTAAACTTGCGTGCTGAATTATGGTTTGCAATAAAAGATTGGCTGGCGCAGCGTGATTGCCGACTTCCTGAAAATGACGAGCTTGCTTCGGAATTGGCTGCGCCTCAATACAAATATACTTCAAGCGGAAAAATAAAGATAGAGTCTAAAGATGAAATGCGTAAGCGTGGCATAAAATCTCCAGACAAAGCAGATGCACTAGCGTTGACTATGGCGAGTAGTGCAGCAAGTTTTAGTGGAAGCGCGAGCTATTTAGGTTATAATTTCAAAAAACCTTTGAAATCCAGAATTTTTAGAGTAGGGTAACTTTTTATGGCAAAGAAAAAAACAAAAGAAATAGAAGCAGAAATTCAAGTAGAAGTTCAAGAAGCAGAACAAATGAATAGACTTACTGGCGTTATTAAGTCCGAAATGGATGACGCTAAAGACTTCATTCACCAAGTTGGTGAAGAGCGAGCAGAGTCTACAGAATATTATCTTGGTAACGAACCAGAAAGCACATCAACATTACAATCAGAATTTATCTCAACCGATGTAAGAGATACAGTTCTATTTATGTTGCCTTCGATTATGCGTACTTTTTTTGGTACTAAGAAGGTTGTTGAGTTTGTACCCAAAAACGCAGAGGATATTCCACTTGCTGAACAACAAACTGACTATATCAATTACATAGTCCAACAAAAGAATCCTGGCTTCAATGTTTTATACTCAGCTTTCAAGGATGCTTTAGTTAGAAAGACTGGTTTTGTCAAAGCATTTTGGGATGATTCAGTCCATGCTTCCACGCATGAATATACCAACCTTGATCCACAATCTTATCAAGCGCTAATACTTGATCCAAATGTAGAAGTTGTTAGCGAAATGGCTACAACTGAAGAAATTACTACACTAGATCCTGTAAGTGGCGAGGAAGTGGTGCAAGAAATACCAACTAGTTATGACTTAGTTATTAGAAGAATCAAACCGAAAAACCAAGTTTGTTTAGAAGCAGTACCACCTGAAGAGGTTTTAATATCCAGACACGCAAGAGATATCAATACTGCATCTTATGTTGCTCACAGAATGATTAAATCTGTTTCTGAAATGGTGGCTATGGGCTATGACCAAGAAGAAATAGAAGAGTATGCCTCTTATGCAGGTACAGCACTTGATCCAGAATCATACGATGAACAACAAGCAAGAAATCCATTTGATAACATGGTGTATCCAGACAGAGCAGATACAGGTGGTAAAGATGTTTTATACATCGAACATTATCTGTATTACGATTTTGATGATGATGGTATTGATGAACGTATAAGAGTCTGCACTATCGGTGATGGCTTATATATACTTAATGTAGAGCAATGGGATGATTTACCATTGGTAATGTTCTGCCCTGATCCAGAGCCACATACAGCTATTGGTTCATGTCCAGCAGATTATCTCAAACCTATTCAAGCAGCTAAATCGCAAATTATGCGAGATACTCTTGATTCATTAGGACATTCTATTTTCCCACGAATGGCTGTAGTCGAAGGACAGGTCAATATTGATGATGTGTTAAATACTGACATTGGTCAGCCTATTCGTGTTCGCGCTCCAGGAATGGTACAACCTTTCTCTGTCCCCTTCGTAGGCAAAGAAGCGTTCCCTGTTCTTGGTTATCTTGATGAAAGCAAAGAGAATAGAACAGGTGTATCCAAAGCATCAGCAGGCCTAAACGCAGATGCTTTGCAATCAAGCACCAAAGCTGCGGTGGCAGCAACCATGTCTGGAGCGCAAGGCCGTATTGAATTAATCTGTCGTCATTTCGCTGAAGGTGGCATGAAAGATTTATTTAGTTTAGTTAACAGTTTAGTTATTAAACATCAAAACGCTCAAGACGTATTTAGATTGAATGGTCAGTTTGTACCAGTTGATCCAAGATACTGGGATAACAACAAAGATATAGTTGTCAATGTAGCCATATCCAGAACAAGCGATGAAGAGAAGTTCGGCATCCTCTCCCAGCTCGCTGGCAAGCAAGAGCAGATCCTCTCCCAACTTGGCGCTGCTAACCCGCTTGTTTCCTTGCAACAATATTCCAACACACTCACCAAAATGATAGAGATGGCTGGCTTTAAAGATCCAGAATCCTTCATCAACACGCAGGTCCCACCGATGCCACCCACACCGCCAGAGCAACAGCAACCTGATCCAGCAGCTCTGCTCGCGCAAGCAGAAGCGCAGAAAGCGCAAGTGCAAGCGCAAAAAGCAATTATTGATGCGGAAACTGACAGAATGAAAATCATTATGGATGATGATAGAAACAGAGACATCAAAGAAGCTGAGATCAGACTTAAAGCAGCAGAACTTGCAGCTAAATATGGCACACAGGTGAATATTGCTGAAATAAATGCTTTAATGGAAAGAGACAGAGAAAACATTAGACAAAATGCAAAAGATCAAGCTCAAGGATTATTTACAAATGCACCTCAACAAAATATTTGATATAGAAGTTTTAGAAGGTGATTTGGTTTACTTCGGTAAAGAAATAAAAGCTAAGAACAAAGATCATGCATTACAAATTATGATGTTAATGTCTGGTGGTGAAATTACCGAAAACTCAGAAATAATATTTTGCGAAGAAAAGGTGGTGCATTAATGGCGATTACTTACAGAGGCGAAAGGTTTAGTGGTTATAACAAACCCAAAAGAACACCAGGCAAATCTAAAAAGTTTGCTGTGTTAGCCAAGAAAGGCGACAAAGTAAGACTTATTCGTTTTGGTGATCCCAACATGACCATCAAAAAAGACCAACCCAAAAGAAGAAAATCATTCCGCGCTAGACACAGATGTGATACTAGCCCACCAGATAAACTAACCCCAAGATATTGGAGCTGTAAAAAATGGTAAGAAAATTTAAAAAGGTTGCCAAAACTAAAGGTGGCGTTCCAAAGAAATATGTTAAAGGTGCAAAAAATCCTAAAGCTAGAGAACGTGAAATAAAAAGAACTGCTAAACTATACAAACAAGGAAAGTTGACAAAAGCTATGATGGATGCAATCTCAAAAAGGAGAAGTAGAGGATGAGCAAACAGGCTTGTATAGATAAATATTCAAAGTCTAGTGGCATTTCAAAAGGCACACTTTCAAAGGTTTATCAACGTGGATTAGGTGCATATTATTCATCTGGTTCACGACCAAAGGTATCTGCACATCAATGGGCTTGTGGCAGAGTGCGATCATTCGCAACAGGCAAAGGCGGTGCAAGAAAAGCAGATGCAGATTTATTAAGACCAAAAAAGTCTACAAAGAAAAAATAGGAGAAAATTATGCCAGGATATGGATACGGAAAACCAAAAGCAATGAAAAAAGTTGTTAAGAAAAAGAAAACTAAAATGTCAAAGAAAAGGAAGAAGTAATGCCATTTAGTAAATATTCACCAAAACAAAAAAAACTAGCTAGGGTTGCAAAACCTCGCAATAAAATTACTGCTGCTGACTTTGCAGCTTTGCGTAAAGCTAAAATGAAAAAGAAAAAGAAATGAAAGTAAAAGCACCTAAAGGTTATCATTTTATGAAAATGGGTAAAGGCTACAAACTTATGAAACATGATGGTAAGTTCAAGCCACACAAGGGTGCTTCGCTTGCAGCAGATTTCGAAGTTATAAAAAAACATAAGTGAAGCCACAGTCAGCCAAAGCCAAAGGCAGAGCTTTGCAACAATGGGTAGTTGACAAACTTGTAGAACTACTTGGTTTTGATCCTGAAGATTTAGAATCACGCCCGATGGGATCAAATGGCGAAGATATAATTATGGGCGTGCAATCCCGCAAACAATTCCCCTACTCAATCGAGTGCAAAAATCAAGAAGCAGTAAATGTTTGGAAGGCTTATGAACAATCCAAAGAGAATTGTAAAGATTATGAACCATTAGTTATAATTAAACGTAATAGAACAAAACCATTGGCTTTGGTCGATGCAGAATATTTTATGAGGCTACACAATGATAGAAAAACTGATACAACCAGTAACGAAGATTCTTGATAAGTTCATACCAGATGCAGATGTAAAACAACAGATTGCGCATGAGCTTGCTACCATGTCTGAAAAACACATACATGAAATAGCTAAAGCACAAATAGAAGTAAACAAAGAAGAAGCTAAAGGTAACTGGTTTCAGTCATCTTGGAGACCTGCTACAGCTTGGGTTTGTGTATTTGGTTTTGCAATTAATTTTTTAGTCAGTCCACTATTAGCACCTTTTGGTATTGATATACCACAAGCAGATACATCAACTATGTTGCCTGTATTAATGGGTATGCTTGGTTTGGGTGGATTAAGAAGTTATGAAAAGACAAAAGGATTAGCACAATGAGTCAATGGGCTAATTTTAAGCTAGAAGAGTTTGATTGTAAGTATTCTGGTGAGAATAAGGTTGAACATGAGCTTATTGATAAGCTACAATTGGTTCGTGATGAATTAGGTTTTCCTTTGATAATTTCATCTGGTTATAGATCAGCAGACCACCCAGTAGAAAAATCTAAAAGTAAACCAGGTACTCACAATCAAGGCATTGCAGTAGATATTGCAATCAGCCATGAAAAAGCCTACAAACTTATTGCTAGCGCAATAAAACATGGTTTTACAGGAATAGGAGTAAAACAAAAAGGTAGCGGCAGATTTATTCATCTTGATATATCAGAAGGTGATGAATCAAGACCAAGGCCGCACATTTGGAGTTATTAATGGATAGTATGATACTTTGGAACATTTTAATTAGTTTGGTGTTTGCACCAATCTTTTATTCTATCCGTTCACAAAACTCAGAAATACAACGCATTAATATTTTAGTTAATAGAACAAGAGAAGAGATAGCAAGAGACTATGTTACTCGCACTAGCTTTAATGTAGAGTTTGAAAGAATTTTAGACAAACTTGACAAACTTGATGCTAAAATAGATAAGCTAATAACAGATTAATATGGCAGTACAAGATTTTATAAACAACCCCAATATGCAAATCGGTCCAGATTTGCTACAAGATCCAGCAATATTAGATTTATTAGGACAAGAAGGCGTGCTGGATAAAGTTTTTGATCCTTCAGTTTTTACACCAGGAGTAAGTTTATCTGGTTCAGTATTACCAGGTGATCCTTTTATGCAAAATATAACACCAGATCCATTGCAAAGTTTTATACAAGCTGGTATTGCAGACAATAAAAGACCAGTTTATTCAGGCACAAACTTAGCAGGTATGGTCAGCCCAATAGCAACAGGACAAGCATACGCACAGTCAATAGCTGGAGGTATGCCTTTTGAACAAGTGGTTGCACCTGGTATGAGTTTCTCACCAGAGTTTCCAATGGGATATACTCAGTTTGATCTTACACCATCAGTAACGCCACCTATAGTTGATGATAGCCCAACACCACCGCCAATAATAGATTTACCACCACCAGATGCACCTCCAATAGATGCACCTCCAATATTTTTACCGCCTCGATTGCCAGAGGTTATAACCCCAGATCCAATCCAATATGCAGGTGGTACACCAAGTTTTGACTACAGAGGAACTGGAAGTCCCTTTCCTACAAAATTAGTGCCAGGAGTTGAAAAGCCAACCCCACCAATCTCAATCGGTGGTCCTGGAGGTTTGGATGTAGAGGGTATAAGAGGATTGTTAGAAGATATTGGTTTTATACAAGAAGCGCCAACATTTGATCCAACACCTCTTGAACAAAGAATAGGTTTACTTGAGCAAAGAGAAATACCAATGTTTGATCCAAGTGGATTACAAGAACAAATCACAGCTTTACAAGAAATACCAACGTTTGATCCTACAGATATAAGAGAAAGAATAGGTTTATTAGAAACTAGAGAAATGCCACAGTTCGATCCATCAGGAATTTATAGCCAAATTGGTGGTTTACAAGAACAAATAACTGGTATACCACAGTTTGATCCTGGTGATTTACAAAGACAAATAGATATTAATAGACAGATAATTGGAGATATACCAACTTACGATGATGCTACTTTAAGAGAAAGGCTTGCTGTCTTAGAAAATCAACAACCTATGCCTTCACCAGAAATATCAATTACAATGCCTGAACCAATATATTCAGCACTACCTGTTGGTCCAAGCATACCATTTGATCCAACAAAACCGCCACCTCCGATATCTATTGGTGGTCCTGGTCTTGGTCCAGTTGCTCCAGTAGTATCTGCTCCAGTAGTTACAACACCTGCGCCAATAGTAGATCAAATAGTTTCACCGATTAGAACAGGAAGATCGCCAGTAAGAGCAATGCCTGTTGGTTTAATGTCAAGATAATATGCCTACACACGAAGAAGCAGTAAAAGCACAACAAGCAGAACAGATTTTAACTTCAGATGTTTTTCAAGAAGTTATGGAAAATTTAAAACAAGAATACATAGATGCTTGGTTATCTTCTAACAAAAGCACAGACATTGATGTTAGAGAGAATCTACATAAGGCTATTTTACTAATACCAGAGATTGAAAAACATCTAAGAATCCTTGCAGAGAAAGGTAAACTTACCAGAACACATATCAATAAAATAAAAAACATAGGATAATTTCTTTTCCTTTTATAAAAAATTCATATAAAATATTATAAATAATACATATTTAGGAGTATTTTATGAGCAATAACGGAAAACCGACTGCTTTACAGACCGATAAGGAATTAGCTACTACAGCTTTTGAAAGTTTCTTAACACCCGCAGAACAGGGACAGGTTGAAGAAGCAGGTCAAACTGAAGTAGAAGAAGTCATTGAAGAAGAGGAAGTATCTGAAGAAACTGAAGAATTGGTTGAAGCAGATGAAGAATCAGATTTAGATGACGAAATTGATGACGAAGAACAACAGGAAATTGAGGACGACCAAGAACAACCTCCCTTGTATGCAGTCAGAGTAGACGGACAAGAGATAGAGGTGACGTTGGAGGAACTCCAAAACGGATATTCACGTCAGCAAGATTACACGCGTAAAACTCAAGAGTTAGCGCAACAGCGAAAAACTGTTGAAGAGCAAGCTCAAGAGGTTGCGCAAAGAGATGCGATTTATTCGCAGTTGTTACCGAAGATGGAAGCCCAGATTAAGGGCGACTTGGCAAACGAGCCAGATTGGAACAAGTTATACGAGGATGATCCCGTTGGCTATGTTCGAGAAAAGCAACTTTGGGATGAGAAAAAACAAAAGTTAGAAGCTGTACAAACTGAACAGCAAAGGATTCAACAAGAAGCCTACGCTAAACAGCAAGAACAAATTGCACAAGTAGTGCAAGAAGGACAGCAAAAACTTTTAGAGATTATTCCAGAGTGGCAAAATCCTGAGACCGCGCAACAGGAAAAGCTAGCGATTCGAGAATATGGAATCAACGTCTTAGGTTATACACCTCAAGAGATGGACGCTGTATATGACTACCGCGCTTTGCTTGGTTTAAGAAATGCTTGGTTGAATAGTAAAACTCAACAAGCAGTAAAGAAAAAACCAACTGAAAAAGCAAAAGCACGGGTTGCAAGACCTGGTACTACGAACCGACCAAAATCTGTAACTCCTGTGAGAAAAGCAAAACAAAGGTTGGCCAAAACTGGGAAACCCTCAGATGCGGCTAAAGTTTTTGAACAAATGTTAAAGTAATTTAATATTAAAGTAATTTTTAGGAGTATATTATGGCAAAAGTAACTAACGCTTTTGATACTTACACCGCTACAGCTGATAGAGAAGATTTAAGTAATATCATTTACAACATCTCTCCAATGCAAACTCCGTTCATGTCCTCAATAGGTACAAGAAACGTAAGTAATGTGGTGTTTGATTGGCAAACAGAATCTCTACCTACACCAAGTGCAAGTGGAGAATTAGAAGGCTTTGAACTTTCAAGAGCAGCTTCAACTGCTACTGTAAGAGCAAGCAACGTATGTATGATCTCAAAAAGAGATGCAACTGTAACAGGATCTCAAGAGAGTTCAGATCCAGCAGGTAAAAGGTCAGAAATGGCTCATCAGCTTGCTATCATGTCTAAAGCTCTCAAAAGAGATATGGAAGAGGCTCTATGTCAGAAAGGAGCTAAAACAACTGGTAACGCTACAACAGCTAGGGTAACTGGTGGTTTTGAATCTTGGATTACATCAAATGATTCAAGAGGAACAAGTGGTGCTTCAACAGGAAGCGGAGCTGCTCCAACTGACGGAACTCAAAGAGCATTAACTGAAACTCTTTTAAAAGACGTTTTAGAGCTTGCTTTCAGTAATGGTGGTGAACCATCATTGGCTATTTGTGGACCACATAACAAGCAAGTTATTTCTGGTTTTACAGGTAGAAGTCAAGCAAGACAATTTGTTGATGCTAATACAGTTGAAGCATCTGTATCAATCTATTCATCTGATTTTGGTGAACTTAAAATCGTTCCATCAAACAGATCAAGAGAAAGATCACTTCTTTTAGTTGATCCAGATTTCGCTAAAGTTGCATATCTAAGGAATTTCCAAACCGTAGATATTGCTACTATCGGTGATGCTGATACAAAAATGATCGTAGTTGAGTACGGACTAGAAGTAAGTAACGAAGCCGCACATGGTGTAGTTGCTGACTTATCAACATCTTAAGTTTTTATTAGGGTGCTGGGGATAGACATTATTGTTTATCCCCTTTTTTTATTATTAATAGCAAAATAGCCACAGTTAATGATAAAATCTATTCATGGCTAGAAGAACACTTATAGACTATAAAAAGAATTATTCTCACGAATTTGCTACTGAGGATGATAAAATTGTTTATCACACCAAACAAAATGTCCAACCAGTTATAGAACATTGCAAACATCTTGCAGACAACAAGCCTGGTAAAGATTTACGTCATGTAGCTGAAGTTCCTTTAGTTGTGTATCAAAGAGCCTGTAGAGAGGGTTGGGCCAATGATATGAGTCAATGGAAGAAATGGCTCAATAACCCCGATAATAAAGTATTTAGAACTTGGAATGGTAGAGTATGACGTATAGTGAATTAAAAACAAACATAGCAAACTTCTTAAATAGATCAGATTTAACAAGTGAGATGGACATATTTATTGACCAAACTGAAGCAGAACTAAACAGAAGATTGCGTACTAAAGAAATGATTAAAAGAGCTACTGCAACAGCAGATTCTCAATATTTATCTGTACCATCCGATTGGTTAGAGGCTATAAACATTGAAATTACTTCAAATGATTTCAGACCACTCATGCAAATGTCTATTGAATCTTTAGATGTTTACAGAAAATCTATTAATAATAAAACTGGTCAACCAATATATTTTGCATTAGTTGATAATTCAATAGAGCTTGCACCTACCCCTGACGCAAGTTATACATTACAATTAACTTACTACGGAAAGATTGATGCCCTTTCTGATTCGACAACATCTAACTTTGTATCTAATACACACCCAGATGTTTACTTATACGGAGCATTAAAGCACGCATCAATATTTCTTATGGAAGATGATCGAGTCCCTCTTTTCCATACTGCTTTTGAAAAAGCATTAGAAGAGATGAGATTACAGCAAGAAAAAGCTGAATTTGGTAAAGGATCTTTAGTACAAAGAAGAAGAACTTACGGAAAAGCTCGAAAGAATATACATTATTGGAATAATAATTAGGAGTAATTATGGCTGGATTTTCAGACTATTTAGAAGATAAAGTTTTAGATCACGTTTTTGGTGGAAGTGCTTATACCGCACCATCTACTTTATATGTAGCTTTATATACTGTTGCACCAACTGATACAGGTGGTGGAACTGAAGTATCTGGTGGCGCTTATGCAAGACAAACTGCTACATTTAATGTATCTGGCACAAACCCAACCACAGCAACCAACGCAGCAGCGATTGAATATCCTACAGCTACAGCAGACTATGGCACAGTAGTTGCAGTTGGTATTTTGGATGCCTCAAGTTCAGGCAATCTATTAGCTTATGCAAACTTAACAGCAAGCAAGGTTGTTTCAAGTGGAGATGTGTTTAGATTTGACGCTGGTGATCTTGATATCACATTAGCATAATAATATGGCCTCAGTAGGCTATGGTTTTAGTAAGTATGGCAGAGGTCATTGGGGTACTCCTGTCTATCATTTTGGCGCAGCCACAATAGCGCAAACCTCTTCAGCTACAGCAGTTGGTAAACAAATAGATCGTGGTGTTGCAACTATTGCTGCAACTTCTAGCTTTACAGCAGTCGGCACACAAATAGATTTAGGATCAGCTACACTAGCGCAAACCAGCAGTATGACTGGTGTTGGTCATCGTATTCATCTAGGCGCTA
>CAACVD010000250.1_pt2 | contig 10769 bp, 14 predicted proteins | sample 2381771 | NCBI WGS metagenome assembly CAACVD01 (sample SAMEA5211965, study PRJEB30684) | marine metagenome | biome: Marine; feature: Epipelagic; material: Water | collected 2015-10-15 | depth 15 m | reverse complement strand
ATGGAACATTGTCAATGATCAATGACAAGTTCTTCACATTCCAGAGAACAGTGATGGACGCAGGTCCATTTGACGCACTGAAGGCCACTATGCAATTGGTTGACAAGGCGTTGGTTGACAACTTTGGAAACATCAAACAGGCGGCAGAAGGCATAGGTGACGCGGTGGTGGCTTCCACTGTGAAGACCTTGTTGTTCGCTAGCCAAATACTAGATTCAATGAAACCAGTGTTTGACTTCATAGGCAAGTCAATAGCCAACCTAGTCAATTTTGTTAGGGCACTGCCACCACCGATTGACACACTTGGTGTGATAGGATTTTTAATGTTGGGTGGCAAAGGCAAATTAGTGGTTGGTGTGATAGCGGGAGTGTTTGACACCATAAGAGGTCTGATTGGTGACGTGATAGGTGCATTAGGCAAGATGTATGGTGGAATAGCCAGGGCAATGAACGCCATAGGCATACTGTCTGAAGAACAATTCAAAGCGGCCTCAATAGCGGCAGATGATATGGCCAATACTGCTACAAGATTAAACACACCATTAGCAGAAATAAAAGAAAATATACAAAATATAGGCGATGAAGGTAAAGTCACATTTGAAGGACTGGGTGTGACCTTAGATCTCAACAAGATCAAAGCAGACGGTCTCACAGGATCACTGTTAGAACAGATCAAGGCCATAGACAAAATGATCTTGAAGAACAGAGAGATGGAGCAGGCCACTTCAGATGATGGTTTCGCCACAGGCAAGAAGAAGACAGCTGACACGGGCAACCAAGAGAAGCTGAAGAAAGAACAAGAAGCACTCAAGAAGAAATTTGATCAGCTGGAACAGTCATTACAGAGTGAAGAAGAGCGAGAACGTAACTCATTCACGAACAGATTACAGATTTTAGATGACTACTATGCTGGCAGACAGCACTTAGATTCAAGATATGCAGAATTAAGAGAGAAACTTGAAACACAACATCAGGCCAAACTTGAACAGATACAGAAGACTGCCAGAGAAAATGAGATAAGAAAGAATTTATCAGCACAAGGTGTGTTGAGTTCAGATATTGAAAAGAGATTAGAGCTTGAAAATGCCACAAGGGCAGAACAGGCCAAATTTGTTTTAGACAACACAGTCAAAGTGTTTGAAGCACTGGGCAGGGAGAACAAGAAAGCGTTCCAGGCCTACAAAGCATTCGCAGTGGCACAGGCCATCATAGACACTTACAAATCAGCACAATCAGCCTTCACAGCATTGGCAGGAATACCAGTGGTTGGTCCAGTGTTAGGTTTCTCAGCCGCGGCGGCGGCAGTGGCGGCAGGTTTCGCTAGGGTCAGTGCAATCAGATCACAGACATATGGTGGTAGACAGGAAGGTGGACCAGTCACAGGTGGATCAGCGTTCCTAGTTGGTGAAGCAGGACCAGAGGTGTTCACACCCAAGACGAATGGTGAGATAATACCAATGGACAAGATGAGCTCAGGCAAGAAAGTGCAAGTGAATTTCAACATAACCACTCTTGACAGTGCAGACTTCCAAGATATGTTGGTCAGAGAGAGAGGCGTGATAGTAAATATCATCAATGACGCTGTGATAGAACAGGGTAGAGAGGCGGTAGTATAGTATGGGAACATATCCAAGCATAGGAACAAGTTTTGATCACTTCAATGACAGGATCACAGGTGACATACCTTGGCAAGAGATGGACTTCAAATCAAACAATGAGACATTGTATTCAAGGAGTCTATCAGGTAGAGTGCAAACTAGAAGTTTCAGCACACAGTATTTCAGCTGGAAGGCAGTTTTCACACCACTCACACACACAGAATTCAAACCCATCTACAGTTTCCTACACGGCAAGGCAGGCAGGTTATCACCATTCACTATAACCATACCAGGTCTAGCACACGAAGGCACAGTGACCACAGGCACGGCAACAGGAACCATAGGTTCTAGGAGTTTGACAGTGTCAGCCACAGGAACACTGAAGGCGGGTGACCTTATCGCATTCAATGACACGGCAGGTGAACACCACAAGGTGTATATGGTCACAGATGATGCCACTTTATCAGGATCAGGCACAGTGAACATATTCCCAGGATTGATCAAGGCAGAAACTTCAACCACATTCTTCACAGGACAGAACATCAAGTTCCTTGCCAGATCAACCAATGACGTGCAGACATACAATCTGGCCACAGATGGCTTCTACAGATTTGAAATTGAGATGGAAGAGACCTTCTAATGACAAAGACCCTAGATCCAGCGGTAGTATCAACACTTGAGAAGAACCAATTTGAGTGTGCCCACTTGGTAGAACTATACCTTGACGCAGGCACTGAATACTTGACAGACAGTTTCTATGACATAGTGTATAATTCAAACACATACGCGGCCGCGAATGGCTTGCTGGGTTTTGAAGACATCACAGAGCAGACGGAACTGATAGTTGGATCAGTCAGGATAACACTGGCTGGTGCTGTTCCAGAGATCATACGTAGATGTCTAGATGAACCAGTCATAAACAAACGAGTGATCATACGTAGGGCATTCTACACGGCAGGCACGAGGACGCAGGCGGCAGATCCACACATAATATTTGATGGCAACATCAACGCATACAACATCAATGAAGATCCCAGCAGTTCAACCATAACAGCAACGGCGGCATCACAGTTCGCCAATTTCAGGCAAGTGAACTCAAGGATAACCAACACAGAATCACAGCAAGAGACCAAGCAGTATATCACGGCACAGAAGTTCTCAGCTGACCTAGGCTTTGAACACGCATCATCAATGATACAGGACATACAGTGGGGGCAGAACCTACCAACAGAGTAATGTGGGCCCAGACCATAAGCAGGGCCAACCAGAGGCAGTATTGGTCACAGATAATGGACCTATACACTGATTCACCCCTGGGACGACAGCTGGACAGCTCCATATTGAACCAATACGTGAGACAACCAATGCGATCCGCACAGATGAGGATATATGGTGAAGCAGATCAGGTGCAGGCAGTGGCCACTTGGGCCTGTCTCAGTGACATAGAAGCTGAAAGATATGAAAACACATCACAGGTCACGCACTGGGATTGTGGTGACCACATCTATGTTATCGATGTGATAGCAAAAGGGTTAAATATGTTTAAAGTGATCCGTGAACTCAGGAATTATGGTTTTGAAAGATATGGACAACGACATTTCAAGTGGTTCAGACAGGATTACGGTCAGAACAAGTCAAGAAAAGGATGGTGCTAGATGGGTGGCGTAGTAAAAGCGATAACAAAAGTTGTAACTTCAGTATTCAAGTTCGTAGGCAACCTTTTCTCAGGTCTTTTTGGATGGTTATCACCATCGATACCACAGTATGACAACAGGTCAGACTATGACTCATACGCACAGGGCACATACATCAACAAGCAATCAAATTCAGCACACATACCAGTGGTGTATGGTCGTAAAAGAATAGGCGGCGTGAGGGTTTTCGTGGCATCCGCGGGAGAAGACAACAAATACCTATACGTGGTCACTGCCATAGCAGAAGGTGAGTGCGACAAGATTGAGAAAGTGTTCATAGATGACACTGAGATACAACAGATCACTGACGCAGGTGGTTTGACACACGGCACACAGTTCACAGTCACATCTGGCAAGTATGCTGTGGGCAGTTCAAGATTGAAACTACAGGCATTCTATGGCAAGGAAGACCAACCAGCCTCTAGCCTGGTGCTAGACGATGGCGTGTCAGGTTGGACCACTAGACACAGATTGAGAGGGGTATGCTACATAGCGGCCAGATATGAATGGCGTAAGTCAGAAAAACAAGAACTGGAAGATCAAGAGAACAACAATCCCTACAAAGGACTACCTACCATACAGGTGTTGCTGAAAGGTAAAAAAGTTAGGAAACTGACAACACTATCTGAAGGTGACGCCAGCACATTCTCAGAGACATACGCACAGAGCATAGCACACTCAGACTTTGGTTGGAGTGACAACCCAGCTGAAGCATTATTTGATTATTTGCGTAATCCTAGATTTGGTAAAGGACTTGACACCAATTCAATTGACACAACAAGATTTAGATTAGCGGCCAACACTTGCAATGAATCAAAGACATTCACTAGAGATGATGGCTCATCAACAAGCAAATCATTCCTAACGACAAACATCACATTGGACACATCAAAGAAGATGCTGGACAACACCAAAGCATTGTTGGAATGTTGTAGAGGTTACCTACCTTACACCAACGGCAAGTATGCACTGAAACTTGAAGCGGCTGTGAGCACAGGTTCACTGTTTATAGTTGATGACCATATGATCATAGGCAAGATCGCATTCAGCTCAGGCAACAAGTCAAACACATACAACCGTGCTGAAGTTTCATTCTCAAATGAAGACGCAGAATATGAAACTGACGTGAGGACGTATGAGAACACAACACACTTGGCCACAGATGAAAATGAGATACTGGAGATAAAACACAACTCACCAGGCATAACAGATCCTGACAGGGCATTTGACCAAGCGAGAACATTGGTTGAAAGATCTAGGAAACAGAACAAGATACAATTCAAAGGCACGGCGGAACTACAACAATTAGAAGCAGGAGATGTGGTCAAGATAACACACCAATTTGTTTTCAATCCCACAAGTGCATCAGATTATATGTTCAATGAGACCTTGTTCAGAGTGCTACAACTCAAAGTGAACTCAGATATGACAGTGACAGTGAGTGCCATAGAACACGACAACTCACTGTATGACGTCACAGCATACCAGATACCAGCACAACAGAATGTGAATCCAAAGAGATTCGATGTGGACAATCCTATAAAATTTACTGGTCCAGTCAGTGGAGGCGGTGGCAGTTTCTCAGGCATAGGAAAAGTAATAAGACCAGTGGCACCACCAACAGGCAACCTGTTGTCATCACCCAACTTCACAAAGACACTTTCAGTGCAAGATCAACCACAGCTGGGTTCAGCAGGTAAGGGATACGTGATTATGAACTACTCAGGCCTGAGCACATTTGTTGATCAGTTCAAAGTGGCCGTTGACAATGGTAATTCAGTGTTCACTAACGTGTTCAACTGCTACCACACTTCAGCCAAGAAGCTGTATCTCACAGGTGCATTGGAACCAGGTAATTACAAGATAACAGTGACGGCACTGGGTCAAGGTGAAGAACTGACCTTGTTCGCCAATGAAAGGGTCAACGTGAACCCTAGGAACGGTGGTTCAACCGTGTTGACTTCTAGTGCGGCCGCAGGAGGATTTGCATAATGGCTTCAAATGGAACATATCAAAATGGAGAATATTTCAACGCAGGCACAGGCACTTGGTCAGCACTGACATCAGGTTGGTCTGGCTTCACAGACTGGAGTTCAAACCCTGCACAACTACAATACACCAAAGTTTTTGACTTTGGCATATCCAAGTCAGTGATACCAACAGTGATATTGAACGTGCCAGAGGGTGCGGCATACTTGACTATAACATATGGTGACACATTAGACGGTGGCACAGGCGAAGTCACAGGAGGCACAACAATGGGTGGTTCATTATACTTTGACCTAGACTATTGTGTGTCAGGATACACATCAGACACCTACACAGGATTCACTGCCAGATACGCACAGATAGATGTGTATGCAACCAACAGGAACGCAGACAACACGGCCAACATCACTGCCGTGATACAGGACATCGTCACAGAATTTGACCAGAGATTGGAACACGAATACTTCTTTGATGTTAACTCAAGCACACTGGCTGGAACTGCCGCGGCTAGGACCATACCCGTGCAGACTCTTTCAACACCAGTTGCTGGCATAACATACTCAACAAAATTTGATGCATCAACATCAGCGGCCAATGGCAAATACGTGATACACACGGTATCAAAATCAACGCCAAGTTTCACCGTGAGAGATCTTGACGCATTTCCAGAAGACACCACGGGCATTGACCACAATGGCATTGACATAGACGTGGTAGGATTTCCAACACTAACGGCCACACAGGGTGGCGGAGTAGGGAGGGCATAATGGTAGCTTGGCCATACAACTCAACGACCGTATCAGGTCTAGATAAGATCAGAACCGCGGACACGGCACCAACCATAAATGATTTGGGCACGATATCAGCAAGTGGCACTGCCACACTGACATTGGACACACATTCAGCATTCAAACTCACAGCTGGTGGCAACTTCACATTGACACACTCAGGAACGATACCTGCCACACAGATAGTGCAAGGCATAATTGAGATAACCAATGGTGGTGCACACACCATAACATATGACTCAGACTTCAAATTCACAGATGGCACTGCACCCGTGTTGACAGCATCAGGTAAGGATGTTTTAAGTTTCATCACATTTGGCAGTTCAACTGACATATACCTGTTCCACGTGGGCAGGGCATTGGCGTAATGAGTCTCATACTCAAATCACCAGACCTGGCACTGCTGGGAGAAAATGAGATAGATGTGGACGCAATATCATTCAACGGAACTTCAAGTTACATACAATACACCAACAACTTCTTCAGAGACACGGATATGAGATACACTGAAGTTGGCAATGCTTTCACACTGAGTTTTTGGATCAAACCCGTGTTTTCAACAGCACCCAACACAGACAGTTTCAGGATAATTGACGTGAGATCAGGTGCGACCACTCAGGTCTACAGTGTGTTCTTACAGACGGACAGCAGTGCGGATCAAAGGTTGTTCATAAACTACGAAGACGACAGCAGTAATCAATTATTAATGAACACAGGTTATCAGACTGGTATATTCACATCTGGTTCTTGGAATCACATATTGTATTCAGTCAAACAGCAAGGTGGGGCAAGTGGAGATGGACTGCATCAACTGTATGTCAATGACGCCGCTGTGTCATTCACGGACTCAGATGGAGGTGACATAACTGCGACACCTATCACAACCAGTGACACTGCAATAGGTAAACAACAAGATGCCAGTGCCAGTTATTATGAGGGCTGTTTGAGTGAAGTATGGATGAAAGATTCTTACTATGATCTCAGCAGTGAAGGTAATCGTAGGAGATTCATAAGTTCAAATAACAAACCAGTCCTATTACCAGCATCACCGCGGGTATACCTAAAAGGAACAGCATCAACTTGGGCAAACACAGGATCCAGTGATCTGGGCACACAGACACTAAACAACATCACTGACTGTGCAGATTCACCTAGTGATTAAAATAAATAAACTTAACTAAAGGAGACACACAATGGCTTGGGCTACCAGTTCAAATGTATCAACAGAAAACGTAAATTCAGCAAGTGACAACCCGTCACTGGCTAGAGCAGACATAGAAGCGGCATTCTTGGAGCTGATCAAGGTCATAGACGGCAGGGGCGTAGCAAATGGTGTGGCTTCACTAGATTCAACAACAAAGGTTCCAGCCGCACAATTACCATCAACACTGACTTCAACAACGGGCAACATCAGCCTACAACCAGCCAATGAGAGAGTTTCCGTCAGCAGTTTCGTCAACTTGGCACCAGTGGCTTATGCAAGTTTACCAGCTTCGCCTGCCAAAGGTGACATAGCATATCTCACAACAAATGGTGCAGGTGATACCAAAGAACAATTGGTATTCTACAATGGCACTGCTTGGAAATACGTGACTGACGCCACAACCACAGTGGAAGCATCATAGGACAATGACAATGGATCAAAAACAACTAGCTGAAGCCAAAGAACAAATGAGATTGACCCAGCTGGAGATAGATTCAAAGATAATCAAGGCAGACATCACAACCATCAAAGACAATCACTTGAAACATATGGCTGATGACATAGATCGCATTGAAAACAAACTGGACAAACTGGACAACAGGGTCTGGGCCATACTTTTCTCAATAGTGATCTTGGCCGCATCAAATGTCATCGCAACATTCTTCAACTAACAACGGTCTCAGACCAGATCTAAAATTCTCAACACCCTTGTTCAGATTCACATTTGAAGAGTATCTCAAACACTTCTATGGATATGAGGCATATGAGGTGGAAGACGTCGTATATTATCAAAACCAGTATAAAAACATCCGATTCTCATAGTTTAAACGCATTTTAAGGGTTCTACAGCCGTCTTGAAGCGGTGGTCTGGTATATTGCTATACCTGGAAAATAAAGGTTGACTGTGACCGCTCATTTTTGCTATATTAACAATGTGACTGATATAACAGTTGTCTTGTCCCACAATTAGATTAACCAAAATGTCAGTCACACTCTGACATAGTAGAGAAAGGTGGTTGCGAGGGTGTGATCACCTTTCAAAAAGTCAGAAATGCAAAAATTACCCCGTTTGAGGATTATTTTAGCAGAATTTTATAAGTAAAGTTATAGGCATTATTAGGCACACACTTAGGCATATTGAAAACAGCACACAAGGTTGGCGGGCCAGACTGTAATACCGCTGAGGAAAAGGCATAGGGGACTATGCACTCGTGCATACGGTTAAGTCTATCTAACAATTGGGACCACTGACTGTATAGATCACTTGCTGTTGATCGCAAACAAAGATTCTAGAGCAATGTTGCTAGGTAGAGGACCACTTGCTACCGTAATAAAGCATCTCACATAGGGTTTAGGCAATCCCGCAACTGCTGAATCAGAGATTGGATGAAGAACTGTCAACACAGATCAAGTTTTGAGTCTGCCTTGAACAGGTGGACTCTGACCAATCAATCAAGATCAAGCGATACAAAATTTAACACATACAATCACATTTCCATAGTGATCTCAATGAGAAAGAAAACAAATAGGTAATCACTGAAAGTGATTACTTGATTGACAACGAAGTTGTTGATCATTAAATAACAACAACAAGGAGCGATTATGGAAAACAACAGGAGCTGGATATACAGGCCAGTGGATCCCATCACCAGAGACAACGAATACTACAGCAACTGGTATGAGTTCCAATTGGTCACACCCACTGACAAGAAACGCATATTGAGCCACAGGGCAGTGAAGAACGTCAAGTGGAAGGAATTGGACCCAGAGACCAAACAGGCAGTGGAAAAATAAGGAACCAGTGCTGTCAAAAACAACACTGGCTCTGTATTATGGCATCTATATAAGGAAATGATGATTGATACATCATTGTAGATATTTATACTGTTATGTCAAAGAAGAACACACTCAAATTCCCCAAAGATTTCCTAGTGAGGTGCTACACCCAAGATCGTTGCATCATTATGACTGGCACACCCAGTTCAGAGTATGGCAGATACCGGGGACAACAGGCACACAGATACGCATATGAACTGCACCGGGGACCAATACCCGAGGGCTATGTGGTGCATCACACCTGTTTCTGTAAGAGGTGCGTGAACCCTGATCACCTGGAGGCCATCAGCCAACGGGACAACGTGAGGGAGAACCTGAGGCAGGGGCGTATGGCACACCTCAACAAGCTGACACCAGCACAGGTCATAGACATATGCCGTGACCAAAAACCCTTGGGCATCTTGGCGGAGAAGTATGCTGTGAGCGTCACAACCATCAATCGCATCAAACGGCTGTATGATAAATAATGTTAGTTTATAAACACACAAACGACCTTTAAAGGAGAACAAGATTATGTCAAACGCGGCAAGTAATTACCTAGAGCTTACAACTCTCAAACACATTCTCCAGAACGCTTCAACCAATGGCGCGGCCTACAACACTGCCTCATTGAACGTATTTGTGAGCCTACACACAGGATCACCAGCAGAAGATGATTCTGGCTCAAACGAAATTCCAACATCAGGCTACAACTACGCCAGAGTGCAAGTGACATTCGGTGACTGCGCCACAGTGGCCAACGTGACTTCAGCATCAAGCAACATCACGGTCACATTCGGTCAGGCTTCGAACAACTACCCAGCGGCAGTGACACACATCGGGATGTATGACGCATCAACATCAGGAAACCTGTTGTTCTACGGTGCACTGGCAACATCAAAAAATGTAACCGCCGGAGACGTTTTTCAGATAAATTCAGGTTCATTGACCATAACACTAGACTAAGGAGATAACTGATGGCAACAATCACTACAAGAGCAGGTAAAGGATCAGCACTGACCTTCACAGAGATGGATACCAACTTCACCAATCTCAACACAGACAAATTAGAAACGAGTGGTGGCACAGTCACAGGTAACATCAGTTTTGCCGCGGGCAAGACGGTCACTATAGGCAATACATACACTTTCCCAACAACAGATGGGTCAGCCAACCAAGTGTTACAGACCAATGGTTCAGGTGTGTTATCATTCGCAACTGTGTCAGGTGCATCAGGTGACATAACTTCAGTTGTCGCAGGTGCAGGTATGACCGGTGGTGCAACAACAGGTGATGCCACTCTAAATGTGGTAGGCGGAACAGGTATAACTGCAAATGCTGATGACATTGAATTAGATTTCACGGCTGTGACAGAATTAACATCAGGATTGGCTTCAACAGATGAATTAGTTTTAAATGATGCAGGTGTGCTGAAGAGAATGGACATATCCGTCCTATCCGCATACACGGCCTCATTGACAGAAACACTCACGAACAAGACTATTGGAGCCGCGACATTGTCAGGCACATTGGATGTCAAAAACAACACAATCGAAAGTTCAAATGCCAATGTCACGATACAGGCAAACAGCACAGACAAAGAGATACAACTAAAAGTCAAGGATGCTGGTGCAACACTACAGACGGCGGCGGAATTCAGAGATTATGCTTACAATGAACA
>CAACVD010001628.1_pt1 | contig 10778 bp, 10 predicted proteins | sample 2381771 | NCBI WGS metagenome assembly CAACVD01 (sample SAMEA5211965, study PRJEB30684) | marine metagenome | biome: Marine; feature: Epipelagic; material: Water | collected 2015-10-15 | depth 15 m | reverse complement strand
GATGACTCAACTGATGAGAACGGTGAATTAATTGACTACGTGCCTTTTGTAAGATTAAAAGGTGTAGGATCAGTTACTGAGATTGTCTCAAACAAAATTACAACCAAAACAGCCGCTGGCTTTTCAGATGGTGATGCCATTAAAATGGCAGAAACTATTCTAAACACAAGTGCAACTGCAAATACTTCTTCCAGTATACTTGTTGAAAGAACAGTGAGCATTGGTGGTGAAGATGCAGATGACTTTGTATCAGCAATTAGTGCCGCTGGATTTGAAAATGTGGAGGCAGAATATGATGCCGCTAGTAAAAGAATTAAATTAAGACACACACTAGGTGGACAAATTTATTTCTCAGATACCACAGGCGGGGCAATGGCAGATATAGGATTTGGCACAGCAAAAGCAAATTCATATGGTAGCAATTCTGATCTAACTACAGAAAAAATTGCATCCCTATTTGTTGCTCCTACAGGCGACAAAGAAGATTATTCTTCAACTCCAAGTTTACCCGCAACTTATTCATTTGTTGCTTCTAACTGGGGACCAGTTGAAAACACACCTGACACTGGCACAACTTTTACAGCGATACAATCTGTGAACGAACCAACTAAAGATCCAGCAGACAACCAATTATGGTATCAAACTGTTGTTGATGAAGTTGATATCTTGATACACAACGGCACAACATGGACTGGATATCAAAATGTGTCATCAGATGCAAGAGGCTTTAACTTATCAAATACAGATCCAAATGGAGCAATTATTTCAGCCACTGAACCTACAACACAGACAGATGGCACAGCACTTGTTGATGGTGATCTATGGTTAAACACATCAGACTTAGAAAATTATCCAAAACTATACAGATATGACTCATCACAAACATCTGGTCAAGAATTTGTGCAACTAGACAACACTGACCAAACATCACAAGATGGTATTTTGTTTGCAGATTTCCGCTTTCATAGTGATGGGACAAAAGATGTAATCAACGAAGTGACTTTGATTACAGATCTGCTTACATCAACATATCTGGATATCGATAAGCCAGATCCAGCACTTTACCCTAAAGGAATGTTAGGATTTAATCTAAGACGTTCAGGTTATAACGTTAAAAAGTTTAGGAAGAATTATTTTACAAGAACAAACTTCCCAAGCACAACAGAGTTTCCTACACTACCGACTGAGAAAGATGCATGGTTAACAGAATCAGGATTGAAAACAGATGGTTCACCATTCATGGGAAGAAAAGCACAGAGAAACATTATTGTTGAAGCATTGAAGTCAACTGTTGAATCAACACCAGAACTAAGAGAAGAACAGCGTGAGTATAACTTATTAGCTGCTCCAGGATATCCTGAGTTGATTACCAATCTAGAAACACTAAATGCAGACAGAAAAGAAACTGCTTTTGTGGTTGGTGACACTCCATTTAGATTAGAACCAAATTCAACTGCAATTACAAATTATGCAAACAACACAGCCGGAGCTGCTGACAACGGAGAAGATGGACTTGTAACTACAAATTCATTTACAGGCGTGTATTATCCTGCAGGATTCACAACAGATCTAGCAGGTGAGTCAGTGGCAGTACCACCATCACATATGATGTTAAGAACTATTGCATTTAATGATCAAGTGGCATTTCCATGGTTTGCACCAGCAGGTGTTAGAAGAGGCGCAATTGATAATGCATCATCAGTTGGATTTATAAATTCAGAAGGTGAATTTGAGACCACAGCAGTTGCAGAAGGCTTGAGAGATTCATTGCAATCTGTAAACATCAATCCAATTAGTTTTGTAACAGGATCAGGACTTGTTTGTTTTGGACAAAAAACAAGACAGTTAACTGCATCAGCACTCGATAGAGTAAACGTTGCTAGATTGGTAGCATTTACAAGACTACAACTGGATAAGATTGCAAGACCATTTATCTTTGAACCAAATGATGCACTGACCAGGAATGAAATAAAACAAGCCATTGAATCATTCTTACTTGAACTAACATCACAAAGAGCATTGTTTGACTTTGCTGTGGTATGTGACGAAAGCAACAACACACCAGCAAGGATAGACAGAAATGAACTGTTCGTTGATGTTGCAATTGAACCAGTCAAAGCAGTTGAATTCATCTTTATTCCAATAAGATTAAAGAATACAGGAGAAATAGCAGCTGGCCTTTAAAGGTACAAGTTGAATAAAAGGAGAAATGAATAGTAAATATTCGTACTAGGAGATAAAACAAAATGTCAGTATCAACACTATCTAAATTTACAGTGCCACTAGCAAGTGATCAATCATCAGCCTCACAAGGCTTGTTGATGCCTAAACTACAGTATAGGTTTAGAATTATACTTGAAAATTTTGGTGTATCAACTCCTAGGTCGGAAATTACAAAACAGGTTGTTGATGTAACTAGACCAAACTTAACATTTGATCAAATAACATTAGATGCATACAACTCAAGAGTTTATATGGCTGGAAAACATACATGGGATCCAATTACATTGAACGTAAGAGATGATGTAAACAATGAAGTATCAAAACTTACTGGCGAACAGTTACAGAAACAATTTGATTTCTTTGAACAATCATCAGCTGCATCAGGCCAAGATTACAAGTTCACATCAAGAATAGAAATGCTTGATGGTGGCAATGGTGCAAATACTCCAACTGTATTAGAAACATACGAACTATTCGGATGTTACTTGGACAACGTTCAGTATGGTACACTTGCGTATGCAACTTCAGAGCCTGTACAGATTACTATGTCTATTAGATATGATAATGCAATACAAACTCCAAGAGGCACAGGCATTGGTTCTGCAGTAGCAAGAACAGTATCTACAGCAGTAACAGGCGGCGGAATTTAGTTTTAATCAAGCACTTTTTTAACGCCATAAATATTACAAATGGCAAACTGGCGTTCTAACTTTTTAAGGCAACTGCTTGGTGGAGACACCATGCGTGACTATCAACACGCGGCAAGACTATACACTGATAGAACTTTTGCACTTGCTCCAAAAAATAGATTTTTATATCATGTTGTGTTTGAAATCAATCCACTTGCAACAGGAGTATCTATAAATTCCACAGAAAAACTTGAACTAGGAATGTTGGTTAAAAGATGTGATTTACCGTCTTACAGTTTTAATGTAGAACAAAAAAATCAGTACAATTATAAAAATTATGTACAGACAGGCATAACTTACCAACCAGTTTCAGTTGTGTTGCATGACGACATGGCCGACACCGCAACTGCATTTTGGAGATCCTATTATCAACATTATATTGTTGATACAAACAGACAGGAGGGTTCATATAAAGCGGCAACATTTGGAAACACTAATACAAGGTATGATCGTTTTGGACTTGACACTGGCAATAATGAAAGATTTTTCACATCAATATCTATTTTCCAGTTAAGTAGAGGATTATTTACAGAATACAAAATGATGAATCCTGTGGTTAATGATTGGAACAATGGCTCAATGGATCAGACTGATGGAGCTGGCATTAACGAACATTCCTTTTCAATATCATATTCTGGCGTGAAGTTGAGGAACGGTGAAATAGGTGTCGACCCACAAGGGTTTGCAACTTTCCATTATGACAATACTCCATCACCAAACAGCACTGGTGGCGATTCAATATTTGGAGTGCTGGGCGGGATCACAAAGACTGCAAGTTTACTCAGTAGGGGTAACATCTTAGGAGCAGGCCTTTCTGCACTAACAACATACGAAAAAATTAAGTCAGGTAAAGCAATTAGAGGAGCAAGAGAAGAAATAATAGGTGTTGTCAAAGATGCAGTAAGAGCTGGCACAAATAATATTGGCGCAACATCTAAGCCAGGTGTAAGTTTTCCAAAAAATTTAAAAAACAAAAACAATGAAAATAAGATACAAGACAAAAGATTAACAATCAAAACAAATGACAAAAACAAAATATCCTTGAACAGCAAACAAATAAAATTTTACCTGGATGCAAACTATGACGCAAAATTAAAGTTTGCTAAATTTGTGGGATATAGAATAGACACCAGTATTGATCTTAATTCTGTTGACACTGCATGGGATAGTCTTACTGAAACAGAACAAAACTCTTACATTGATAATGCAACAAATGTAGCGGCTAAACTTATCTCAGAAGATAAAATTGTTTATGAAGTTACTGGACAAGAATACGCAAAGTTTTTAGAGTCACCATTAGCAACTGAAACAGTTGCAACTGTAAATGTAAACAATGCCGCTAGTGGACAAGGCACATCTGCCGGGACCACAACAGGATCAGGAGGATATTACCTTGGTTAGTGCATACGGAGGCTCCAGCAGTGCAGGCACCAGTTCTGGATCATCAACAACATCAGCAAACGGATCAACACGGACACCACTATCAAACATTGGTGTTACATCTGCCAAAGGCAACCAATCCATAGTAGAATTTTTAAGCGGCATCGAAGAACAACGTGTAGAACTAGATGGCGCTGAATATGATGCAACTGTAGGTTTTTTTACATCACGAGATTACGACCTACAGTCTGCACAAAGTATCGCGTATGTGTTGATGAAGCAAGCCAAGACGGACAATGTTGATGTCTTTACTGTACTTGATACTCTTAAGCCTTCAGATCCAGTCCAACTATCACAACTTGTGACCGAAGTGCTGAACGCATATAGATACAAAACTTCTGTGTTAGGATATAAGAATGATAGAACTGCCCAAAGTCATGTATCAAGAAACATTAAGGCATAATGAATAAATGGGCTTCAGGATTATTCAAGCCAAAAAATACTGGCAAGTACATTGGCAAAAAAACACCAAGATATAGATCATCTTGGGAATTTGCCTTCATGAGATTCTGTGACAACAATCCATCAATAACCCAATGGGCATCTGAATCAATACAGATTCCATATAGGCATCCACTCACAGGAAAAAATACAATATATGTTCCTGACTTTTTTATCGTGTATAACGACAAAAAACAAAAACGTGTTGCTGAACTAATAGAAGTCAAACCAAACAATCAAGCTAAATTTGAATCAGTTGGAAAAAATGCACAAAATAGAGCCGCACTTGTGGTAAACAGAGCAAAATGGGAAGCGGCCAACAAATGGGCCAAACACAAAGGCATTCGCTTTAGAGTGTTGACTGAGTCAGACATCTTTAAATAATAGCATGTCCAAAGATGAAATAGTTGTTGACACACGTGAATTGTATGAAGCAATGATCAAAGCAGTTAAATTGAAAGGACTGGGAAGACTTGCACGTAAACAAAAACATGTTGCTAAACGTAAGGGAAAATTTAACAAGAGGACAGGACGTCCAGGTAAATCCAAATGACTAAAAAACTAGAAGAATTGTTCAATTTGGAAAAACCTGAGGAAACTCCCGAAACACTAAAACATAAATTAGAGACAGAACAAAATGACAAAGATGATGCACAAGCAAATGCATTGATACAAGAAAAAATTGGACTGGATAAGATTGATGCCGCACTGCCCCAAGTGGATGGACTTGAAGATGATAAGGAAATAGATCAATACTCTAACGAATCCTTCCAAGCTTACAAAGATCTAATGGATCTTGGCATGAACATAGAGCCTAGATTTGCAGGAAGAATTATGGAAGTTGCTTCTTCAATGATGAACAATGCCATTAATGCAAAAAACGTTAAAGTTGACAAAAAACTTAAAATGATTGAATTACAACTTAAAAAATTGAAATTAGACCAAAATCAAGGTGATGATGATGCCGTAACAGGCACTGGCACAGTGATCGCAGATAGAAATGAACTGATAAAACAAATACTTGCATCTAAGGACAAAGATAAATAATACACAATGAAAACATTCAAAGAATATCTTGCAGAAGCAGTAAAGACATACCAAGCACGAATTAAGATTGCTGGAGAATTACCTGAAAATTTTGAAACAAAACTTAAAAATTACATGACCAAATATGAAACATTGGACTTTAAAAAGACTGCATCTACACCTGTCCAAGAACATCCGCATGAATTTACAAGACTAAAAAACGTAGAAGTAACAATTTTTGATGTAGAAACACAATATCCAATTGGATATCAACAATTAGAGTCAGTGCTAAAAGATGAATTTGGCATCGCAGGAGATCACATCAGAGTCAAACACCCAACAGATCCAACTGAAATCAAGCCAGAAGAAAAAGAATACGAACCTAAACTTACTGATGCTGAATACAAAGATGACACCGCAGAAGATGATCCTTTATATGGGGACGAATACAATATGACCATGTTTAAGGAACTAATGAAACTAAGACAAGACGATGGCAAAGACGAGCGCGGTGGCAAAGTAATTACACCAGAAGAAGACAAACCAAAAGATGTATTCCACAAAGGATTTGAACTTAAACAGTCAGATGGTTATTCTGGTTCATCACTTACAAATATCTCAAAATAATACACCGTAAATACAATTATGGGACAAAGTTTACAAGGTAATCTCACCAAAAAGGCACACGCCAAAATTAAATTTACTGATCAAGAGATTAGAGAACTGAATAAATGTATGGATCCTAAAAATGGACCATTGTATTTCATGGAGCATTACTCTATGATACAGCATCCAACTAAAGGATCAATGAAGTTTCATATGTATGAATATCAAAAAAATTTGGTAAAAACTTATCATGACAACAGGTTTGCGATTGCCATGTTGCCAAGACAAACAGGGAAAACCACTTGTGCGGCGGCATATCTTATTTGGTATGCCATGTTTGTGCCAGACTCACAAATTTTGATCGCAGCTCATAAATTTACTGGTGCACAAGATATTATGAATAGAGTAAGATTTGTGTATGAAAACTTGCCTGACTTTTTACGAGCAGGTGCTTATTCTTACAATAGGAATACATTAGAGTTTGACAATGGCTCTCGTATTAAAGCAACCACCACAACAGAAAACACAGGCAGAGGTATGTCTTTATCAGTAATTTACTGTGATGAGTTTGCATTCGTGCAACCGCCATCAAAAGCGTCAGAGTTTTGGACTTCTCTTGCTCCTACTTTATCAACTGGTGGTAAGTGCATCATAACATCCACACCCAATTCAGATGAGGATCAGTTTGCTTTAATATGGAAAGAAGCAAATAAAAAACTTGATGAATATGGCAACGAACAACCAGTTGGCAAAAATGGATTTGCTGCCTTTAGAGCATCCTGGCGAGAGCATCCTGAAAGAACAGATCAATGGGCCAAAGAAGAAAGAGCAAGGATAGGTGAAGAACGTTTTAGACGTGAACATGATTGTGAATTTTTGATATTTGATGAAACGCTGATCAAAGCAACAAAACTAGCCGAACTAGAAGGAGTAGATCCTATGGAAAGACATGGACATGTGCGTTGGTATAAGAAAGTTGAAAAAAATAAAGCTTATGTTGTCTCGTTAGATCCCTCATTAGGTACAGGTGGTGACTATGGTGCAATACAAGTTTATGAACTTCCTACAATGGGTCAAGTTGCAGAGTGGCAACATAATTCAACTCCTATACAAGGACAGATCCGATTGCTGAAACAAATTATAGAAAAACTTGCTGATGACCTTGCCGCTAAAGGCGTCAGTAATCCTGAAATATATTATTCCATTGAAAATAATACCATTGGTGAAGCAGGACTAGTTGCAATATCGGACATAGGTGAAGAAAATATTCCAGGACAGTTTTTATCAGAAACAATCAAAAAAGGTCATGTGCGAAGATTCCGCAAAGGCTATAACACCACACACAATAGCAAAATGTCCGCATGTGCTAAGTTTAAACAGATGTTAGAAAATGATTCCATGAGTATCAAGTCAAAAAATTTAGTATCAGAGCTAAAAAATTTTGTTGCATCTGGCAACTCCTTCAAAGCAAAGCCAGGTGAGCATGATGATCTAGTGATGTCTACACTATTAGCAGTGCGTATGGCATCAACCATATCTGCATGGGATCAACAACTGTTCGATAGATTGCGTGATAGTGATGAAGAATTGGTTTTGCCTATGCCTATAATAATGTCATAAGTATGGTGGTGAACTCCAACTTAGTAGCAATAGTAGTACTAATAAATTTTATTAAAAATGGAAAACAATAAAGAATATTTTCTAAGAAATTTAAATTTTCAGTCTGGATTTGGTGTAGATCTTGCCATGATTAACTACGCACCTAGAAATATTTTTTATAAAAAATGTTTAAATGATATCAAAGGCAAAACCGTTTTGGATGTCGGCAGTGGCACGGGAATTTTATCAGTTATGGCAGTTGACTCAGGAGCTGATAAAGTATATGCTTTTGAAATTGATAAAAAAAACTATGAATTATCAAAACATCTAGTAGAGACTGCCGGACTATCGGACAAGATAAAAATTTTCCATAATGATTTTTTAGAGTGCGACAATAATTTACTTGACCTAGGACCTATAGACGTTTTTATGAGTGAGACATTTGCTAATGATGTCTTTATACAAAACTTTTCCTACATATCAGATCATGTATATAAAAAATTTAATTTAAGCAAACAATTTGTTTCGATACCGCAGAGCATAGAATTAAAAATAAGTGTAGTTGATTGTGGTTTGTTAGATGGAGAGTTTCTCCCGGGTATAGAAATTAACAAGAAATACAAGGACGCAGTGGATCTTTCTATACAAAAATATAGAAACTCATATATCCCTATTGGACAAAAAGAGTATGCCAAAGAAGTTAACACTGATCAAGATATTAATTTACTTGCTTCGAGGCTAATTAAAAAACCAATAATACAAACAGAGTCTCGACATATTGAAACATTTGATGTTGACGGAAATTTACAATCGCAAATAAATGCTTTCGAAAAAATAGTAGACCTGCCTGTTGAAGATTATACAAATCCTAAATTAAGAGTAGATTGGTTTTTAAATTTTGCAGACAAAAGTCTACAGATTACTGGCAACGTTAACACTGTTTGGAATATATTAACATACAACTTTGATAAAGAAAGAAACTGGAAATTTAAATTTAGATTCAATCCATGGAAAAATAATCTAATAGTTTCTCAGATAGACTAATCTAACGTTCAAGCATTTAATGGCATAAATATCATAATGGACTTGAATCTCGTAGCACAAGACTTATTTGATGAACTTAAATCACGTTATTCGCATCTCACACTTGGCGATGATCAAGCACAAACCACAACAGATCCACAACTTGCAAGGTTTTTCAAGTTTGATTGGAACAATAACCCTGTATCAATAGCAGTTGATGAAGAAAATTTAAGGTTAGTTTACAATAGAGACCTTGCTGATTCATTAGAAGAACAAGATCAACAAAATTGGTATCAATTTGCAAGGGCCATGAGAGAATTTGCTATTACACATAACCTAGGTTTCAAACCGCAAGACATTGAAAAATTAGACCTTGAACAAGGTGACTTTGAATTTTTATCTCAAGTAAATACAGTACAGGAAAACAAAATGCACGGCACAACAAGAACATCATATAGACCATTAGAAAAAACAAAAATGATTATTAGACACTCCAAAGCTGTAGATGAAGCAGTGCCTGGGGCAAGGTCAAGAAACATCAAAGCAATTTTTATCGAAAATAACCTTGGAGAAAGATTTCGATTTCCATACAATTATTTGAATGGTGCAAGAGCCATGCAGATGCACGTTGCCAAAGGTGGCAATCCTTATGATGCAGTTGGCGAATCAATTTGTAGACAGGTACAAGAAATAGCCACTATGAGAAAATTTACAAAATATGCACAACGTAATGGCATGATAGACGAAAGTACACAATCCTATATAGATGCCGCCAATATCAAAATATACGACTCCAAAAAATTATTAGGCAAACTGCAAAGTCAACACACGTATGAAAATGCGGTACAAGAACTTGCAAATGCTGTTGAAGAAAACACACAAGACACAATTGATGGACTTGTAAAAACATTCACCAAAGAAACATTTGACGAAGATCTAGTTGATGCATTTAAAATTTTACCTATCAATGAACTTAAACCTTCCGATGACGATGCCGATACAAAGACAAGAAGTGATATCATGACACAAGGATCCACAGCATCAAGGTATGCACAATATGTGGACAATTATGTCAAAAATCCAAACTCTAAACTAATATTAAGAAAAGATGATTCATATGACGCCCTACAAAACAATTTAAGATCACAGCAGAAAGATGTTGACCTAAAACTTATGACAATATTAAGAGACATTGCAACAAGATTCTTATCCGCTGAACCACAAGATGATGCAATTGTTAATTTTGCATCTGATATGGAATCACAACTGTCTGCGTCAGGAGAACTATTTGCAAAACCAAATCAGGAAATTAAAGCACTGAGAGGCACAGCAATAAAGTTGGCAAACAAATATTTGCAAGACATGAAAAGAATCAAAACAGATGACAAGTATAAAGATGAAGTAAGAAAGTCACCAGAAGATATCAAAGCATACAAAGATATCAAAGGAAAAACTGTAGACAAAGGCAAATTAGGCAAATTCTATAAAAGAAAATATCAAGGCGAAACAGCAGATCTAGAACATTGGATGGACGCACAAATAGCCGAAATGGATAATGTGATAGACCCAGTGGATTATGAACAATCCGACTACCAAGACGCCTTTACAAAATAATTCTTGACAAAAGAATAACGATGCGTATATAATATGCATTACAGTGATACACACTAGGCAAAACAAAGGAGGCTTACATTATGGCAACACTGGCAGATATAAGAGCCAAACTCCAGG
>CAACVD010001627.1_pt1 | contig 10786 bp, 9 predicted proteins | sample 2381771 | NCBI WGS metagenome assembly CAACVD01 (sample SAMEA5211965, study PRJEB30684) | marine metagenome | biome: Marine; feature: Epipelagic; material: Water | collected 2015-10-15 | depth 15 m | reverse complement strand
CACCAAAGTTATACATAGCATTATTTCTTTGGCCATTTGGTATTCCTTGTTTTGCGATTGTAACCAAACATGGTGGCGCACCTTCTAGTAGATTGTCAACAACTTTTTCTTCTTTAATTGTTAAATTAATTAATTGATCTTCTGTTAGTTTAACTGTATAATGCGCTTCAAAAAATTCTTTTAGCGACATTGCTGAACCATCATCTTTAATTGCATAACGAGTTGTTAGTTTATAATTATGGTATGGTAAGTTTAAAAAACTACCTGTGCCACCTTTCTGCATATCTACTTTATTTTGTTTTGGAAATATCTCTGCATTGGAATAACCTAATTTAGCAGCCATATCCTTTAGTTTATTTCTAAATAAAGCTGCTGGTGCAAAAGTTGCCGTAAATAAAAATACATGTGCTCCACCAGACTTTGATCTACACACAATCAAAGGAAACTTATATTCTTTTATTTTTCTAATTAATTCTTTGTGGTCAAAGCCATTGTATAAATCAATATCTATACATGCCCACTGACATTTGTTTTGTTCGTTGATTGGAATAATACCAAGAGCAGGTTCTTTACCATCCAAATGTTCTTGAAACATTTGTGTGCTTGGAGTTTTCTTTATTATAAAAGATTTTGTTTTGTGTTTACCTCTGTCATCAAACTCATCTGTCTTTCTAGTTTGACCGTACGCGCTAAATGAGCCCGCAAATATATTTATAAATTTTTCTATGTCTGTCATCACCACTTTGCTTTCGGGGGCGGCATTGCTGCCGCCCAACATATAAATTACTTATCGTTCTTACTCATAGAATTATTAAATTCTACAGCTGCTTTGAAAATAGCTGGATTAATTACTTTCTCCGGTGACCCGACAGCAAAACCATACCATTGATTACCTTTACCTGTATTAAGCACTGAGCTTAAATGATAACTGTAAGAAAAAGGTGCTGGTGTATAATCACCTTGAGAGTCCGTCATAGTTTGTGATTGCTGTAACGATATCCATTTTCTAGCTACTTTACCTTGAGAAGCTGACATAGATACTAAAGCTCTTTCAGCTGCACCATCTGGCCCTATGATAATAACATAGTTTTGATGAACAGTTAAAATGTAATTACCGTTTTCTAATTTATCTTTACCACCATCCTTAGTAGTTTTAGATAAAATATCAGAGTCAACAGGATAGATCATTTCAGGTCTACCCGAACCAGTACCAAATTCTGCCCACTCTTGGTATTCCATTTTGTAGTAACAAGGAATAACTCTAACTCCTTTATCACCATCATACATTTTTTTAGTTACTGTATTTAAAAACATACCTGGTTCTGCACCTTCAACATAATTTTGATTACGTTTCTGTGCTTCTCCAGATCCATTTTGTAAAAGTTTTAAGATAGGTAAAGCAAGTGATTCTTGTGTTACATTCTCAAAACCCTTTCCGGCATATTCTCTATATAAAATAGTAGAAGGTTTTTGTGCCTCTTTTTTTATTTGTACATTTTTTTCCATAATGTTTATTTCCTTTTTATATTTGTACGGTTACCCACGTAAGTTTTAAAGCAGTCAGGTAGTTCGATTCCAGACTCATGACACTCCCTGACTAGCCCTTTTAAAGTTTGAGGATGAACGCCCACTTTCTGGAAAGGTTCGTATCCTCTTTCTTTTGCAAGTACAGCATAATCTGCCGCCTTGTTATCTTCGCCCATGCCAAAGGTAACAGTGATATCATTTTTAATAATATCACCATGGCCGTTATTACGAAGCCAGTTAAAAGCTGAATCTTGATCAACAATAGACGCACTATAAAAGTTAGAAACTTCTATTTGTTGACCGTCTTTCAGCTTTAATTTTGTAATATTCATATCTTTCATCATTTCTGGTATTTCAAATGAGGAAAGAATTTTTGCTTTTTCTTTTAATTTTTTTACAGACTCTTCTGCGTTTGTAATTTCATCTTCAAGATTTTTAAGTTCCTGAACTTTGTTTGCTAATTCATTTGGATTAGCTACAGCTTTAACTGAGTCTTGTTTATATTTTCTATGATCTATGGTCATAACTTTCTCGTCTTTCTATATATAGGTTTATATATTATTGTCAAGTCTTATTGTGTAAATTTATTTCTACTGGATAATATCGCCTTTCTTGTTTGTCCCATTTTAATAGATTAAATTCACCGTTTGTAATATCTGATACTATTGAACATGCAACCCCTATAATAGCCGGATCGCCTGTAAGTAGTAAATAATCTTTTTTTGTATAATTTTTTAATTTATTTCTTAAAGTTGTTATTACATATGTTGGACTCAAAATAATCTGTGAGTTTTCAGGTAAACAAACTTTTAGATTACCAAATTGTGTAGCTCCAATAATATTTATTTTAGGTGTCCCTACTTTAGATCCTGGTATGTCTTGAATAACGTAGACGTTCCTAGTTTCCGTATACTTCGGTATGTCTTTAAATTTCATTAATATATCCTTCTTGACATTTAATACCACATAATATATATGCTTCCAATAGAAAGTAAAAATATATTATGCATTACAAATATAAAAGCAAGCCTTTTGCTCATCAAGATAAGGCCCTTAAAATGTCTTGGGATAAAGAAGTATTTGCTTACTTTATGGAGATGGGTACGGGTAAATCAAAAGTATTGATTGATAACATCGCTATGCTCTACAATGCAGGTAAGATAGATGGAGCTCTAATAGTTGCACCAAAAGGTGTGTATAAAAACTGGTTTGACCAAGAGATACCAAATCACATGCCTGACTACATAGAAAAGAAAGTAGGTTTGTGGAGAACTAAACCTGATGCTCCAGACTTAAAACCCTTGTTCTCAACAGGCGCTGAACTTCATATATTGATTATGAACGTAGAAGCGTTCTCTACTAAAAAAGGATTACAATTTGCATATAAATTTTTAAGTAGTCATAATGCTTTGATGGGTATAGATGAATCTACAACCATAAAAAATCCTAGTGCAAAGAGAACTAAAAATATTTTATCCTTACGATCGCTTACAAAATATAGAAGAATACTTACAGGATCTCCTGTAACCAAATCACCTTTAGATTTATTCTCACAATGTAATTTTTTAGATCCATGGTTATTAGATCAATCTTCTTATTATTCTTTTAGAACACGATATGCTGTATGTAGAAAAATACAGGTTCAAGGTAGACAAGTTGAGATTGTAGTTGGATACAGAAACTTATCTGAATTATCAGACAAATTAAAACCTTTTTCATACAGAGTATTAAAAGATGATTGTTTAGATTTACCAAGTAAAACATATTTAAAACGCACAATAGACTTATCAGACGAACAAAGAAAAGTTTATAAACAAATGAAACAAGAAGCACTTGCAGTTTTAAATGGCAAGATGGTTACATCTGCAACTGTCATTACGCAGCTTATGCGACTACATCAAATAACATGTGGTCATTTTAAATCAGACGATGGCACTATTCAGGAAATAAAAAATAATCGTATTAGTCAACTTGTAGATATACTAGAGGAAGTAGAGGGCAAAGCTGTTATATGGGCCCATTATAGATATGACATAGAAAAGATTGTAGAGGCTATATCAAAAAAATATGGCAACAATGCAGTAGTTACGTATTATGGAGATACAACGACAGATGAGAGAGCTGCTGCTATTAAAAAAATACAAGACCCAGAATCACCAGTTAGATTTATAGTTGGCACACCACAGACAGGTGGTTATGGTATTACACTTACAGGTGCATCAACAATGATTTATTATTCTAATGGTTATGATCTTGAGAAAAGAATGCAATCAGAAGCTAGAATAGATCGTATTGGTCAAGAAAAACCTATGACTTATATTGATATTATGGCTGAAGATACAATCGATATGAAGATTGTAAAATCGCTCCGTAGTAAAGTTAATATTGCGACTCAGATTATGGGCGAAGAATTAAAAGATTGGATCTAAAGTTTTTGTAAGAGAACTAAAATAACACCACCCATACCTGAGATGACTGCTCCCATAGATACTAATAATATTCTTTCTACTCTAGTAATTTGATTTTCTAATTTTTGAATTTTGTCGTGAGTTTGTTTCTGCATAATTCTGCAGAGTTTTTCGTGTGAATCTATTCTTTGTAATGCGTTGTCTTTAGACATTATTCTTCTCCGTATTCCATATCACCAGCCATAGCACCAGGTGAATCACTATAGTCTCTACCAGCATCAACTTGATCTTGAGTATTACCTACATCACCAACTCCATAACCTGTTTGAGCAGACTCAGCGATAGAATCCATCATACCACCTGTATCAACATCTTGTAGACCAAAACCTCTCATTATATTATCTAAATTTGTTTGACTAAAACCTTTACCTGCTGCACCTCTATTTAACATATAAGAAATTCTATCTGCAGCTCTTCTTGTTCTCATTCCAGAAGGATTACCTGGTCGTGAAAAAGGTTTAAATAATCTATTACCGCTTTCCGTTATAGGATTATAAAATCTACTTCCTCTAAATGTATCGCCAAGCATGTTTGTTAAACTTGTAATACCTCGACCAATCATACCACCACCTTTTATATAATCTAAAACACTACCACCAATGTCTCTAGTTCTATCAAAAAAAGTCTCACCTTCACCTCTTGAGGCTGCTGCTAATTGTTGTTCTATAATATCATCTTGAAAGTATTCTTCCACAGGAAAAGGAGCACCTAACTCTTCAAGATCAACAGGCACATCTTGAACTTGGGGAGATGTTAGAACGCCAACTCTAGGACTAAAATCTTCATATCTGTTGGTTGCAAAATAATCATTAAACATTCTGTCGTCTATTTTAACAATACCATAAGGTCCAGGTGCTAATTGATCAGAATAACGTTGCCCACTATCATAGATATCGGCTTGTTCTTTTCGTAGTTGTTCACTAAATTCTTGACTATTAGGCATATCTGGTTCAGCTGCTGCTAATTTACTAAATCCAAAAAGATCAGAAATTACACCTAAAATACCTTTATCTGCTCCACGTTCTTTGATTTCTTGTTCTCTTGCGGCTATATAATCATTAGCTTGTTTAACTAAATTAGGATCACCACTCTGCAACATTGCATTAATAGTTGTATCACTCATTCCTCCTGTGCCTTGTAAAGGTGTAAAAATTGCCATTATGCTAATCCTCTATTCCGAAGTCTAATCATCTTCTCTTCTTCTGATAATAACGTCTGTTCAGTAGGTGTCAAGCCAGTTTGCATAGGCGTAGGTTGCTGCACAATAGCAGGATTAGGTTGTGGTTGTGGTGGTAATGGCACTCTAGATTGTGGAGCTAATGATGGTATAAAATCCTCAAGCTTAAATGTCCAAGGTTCACTTAGTCTTAAATTATAAAAAGCATTAAACATTTGATTAAGAATTGGTTCTGCCTCTATAAAAGGATCAGCTTGACCTGTTCTTCTTGATAGATCTTCAAAAGCTTGTATTGTTCCTTTAGAGGGAAAGTATGGATCAAACTCATTATTTAATAATTCACCATAATCTTTCTTTAAACCACGTTTATCAAATATTTCAAAAGCTTCATCATCTCTTAAACCTAAAGTAAAACTATCATTTATGTCTTTTGACATTTGTTTATTTACTTCAAATAATTGTTTATTTGCTATAAAAAATCTCTCCATAACTTCTTCTGGAGTTTTATTTGGTCTAATCACACCCTCTTCTCCACCGGTAAACTCTTTTCTAGCATTACGCATCCCTGCTTGATAATCGTTAATTTTGTATCCTAAAGCAGCTTGAGGTTTAATTGGTATTAATCTAAATCCAAATACACCTGCAAGTGCTTTGTCAATCTCTATGACGTCTCCGTTGTTATCAGGTTTACCTGTCGCAGAGTCTCTTACTCTAACAAATTGTTTATATTGTGGGGCTTGTGTTTCTGCTAAATGTTTTAGTATTCTGTAATACTTTTCATTTCTAGGTGTTTCTTCCGTGTATAATTGTTTACCTTCTTTAGTTCTACCTTTTCTAAAAAATATATCGTTAAATGCTTCTGTAAAGATAGACTCACCTATAAATGGGTTAGCTGTTTCTGCCATAGACTCAACTATACCATTATAAAATCCTTTTGATAAAACTTCTTCATCTTCAATACCCTCTTGTACGTTTCGTAATAATGTTTGAAAAGGTCTTGATACAGTGTCGTACACATTATTGTGACTCCAATCACTATAAAATAATTCACCTGTTTCTGGATCTTTAACAAATATTAATTGAGAATTTTTTGACCAAGGTGCAACACCTAAATTTCTTGCGGCGTTTGCTTCTTCATCAGATACACCAAAGATCGCTTTTGATCCTTGTATGATACCGTAAGGCAGAACTGTAAATGCTGTTGCTGCACCAGCAGCTCTGGATAATGCAATATTTTTCATAGGGTTCGTGCTTTTAAAATAATTTAAACTTCCTGTTACAGGATCTCTAAGGTCTTTTAATATTCTTTCAAAAATACCACCACTAGTTCTAAATACCTCTGATGGCCAAGACATAAAATTACCAAAAGGTGTAGCACGCATTGTTCTTACAAAGTCTCCAACGTACGCATAGTTTGGTATTGTATTTCTTACTACATCTGCCGCCTCTTCTTTTATTTCTTGTGCTGTTCTTTTTATACCAGCTTTTCTAAAAGCATCTGCTCTTCTAAGTTTCTCAACTTCATACATTGTAATTTTCCAAAAATCGTCCTCTGCTACGTATAAATCTTGCATACCAGAACCAATCTTTCTTGCTCCCCTTACAGTGGCTTCTCCTACTTTTCCTAATGCTTTCATCATAGGTTTTAATATTGAGTCTGTTGCAACATTACCTGACTCAAAAACTTTTGCATCACGCATAAGATTTTTAAGATCACCCATTCTTACGTTTGTGTTAGTAACACCAAGCTCCAATAGTTCTCTGTAATACTCCATAGCTTTTGGATCTCTTAAACCTAAGTTCAAACTTTTTCTTGCTTGATTAAAACCTCTAAACATTAAAAGAGGATTAGTTAACGCTCCGTTTGCTAAAGCAAATGCTGATGAAGATAGAAAATTTCTAAAATGTGTAGGTATAGATAATACTGTTTTTGCGTACTGAGATCCTGCTTTTGGTGTTAAAAATAAATTTCTATATGCAAAAGAAGCTGTTCTAGAAAACTTACCACCCGTCTCTCCTCTCGTCCATTGTGATACTTTCGCAGAATTACCAAAAGCTTCTGCTATTTCTCTTGATGTATATTGACCTTGTAGTCTATTTATTAACACACCATCTTTAAAATATTCTTGTACGTACGGATCTATTTTTACTATATCCGTATTAGGCAACGCTCTTCTTGCCTCTAACGGGTTTGCAAAGAAAAAACCTTTTGATCCAGGTGCTGTTGCAGTTGTAGCTGCATCTTTTAATCTTTGATCTACATCTAATATATCATCAAATAATTGATTTTTTCTTGCTATCATTGATAATCTATTAACACCTTCAAATATAGAATATCTTGCGTCCTCTATTTCACCAAATAATTCTCTAAATATTTTACTACCTTTACCTATAACTTTTAGTTCTTTTGAACCATCAGGTAATTCTTTTGTTAAAGTTTGTGCAAACGTTTTAATATTTGTTGGTGTGTCTGCACCTTGTGTTAAATTATCAAACTCAAACGAAGGTAATTTACTTTTAGGATTATATTGTTTAGCTTGTTTTAATATATCATTTACTATCATTTCAGCTTCTTCATCTGTGATAGGATTTTTATTTTTAGATGCATATCTTTTAAATAATTCTTTTGCATTTTCTACAGCTTCATCTGTGGGTTTGTACCTAGAATAAAAACCAAAGTCTTGATTTTGAAATATTCTATATGTTGTACCAATAAATTGTTGAACTCTATCTCCCATTAATTTTCGTAGATCAGTTTGTAATTTTTTACCTGGTGCAGCAACCATGCCAACAGGTCCTTTGGTAGTTATATCCATAAGTTCACTAAACTTACCTCTTACTTTGGTTACAGCTGTTATTAAATTATTTACAGATTTGTTATTAGCACCTTGTTTTTTAGCTCTTTTACTAAATGCTTTTAATGCGTCCTCTGAAAGATCTTTTTTTAAATTGCCTTCAAACATAAGATCATTTAATTCTTTTAAAAATGTGCCTCTGTTTTCGTCAGTAGATTTATTTAAAAATGTTTTTGTAAAAGGAAACATGGCGTTAACTTCTTTATCAATACGTTTTACTTGCTCCATGGCAAAGTTTGTATCTGCCATCTGTCTACCTTTTTCTGTTCTTTTAGTTAAGAATACTTCCTGTGGCGCAGAACTTCTAGGCCTAAAATAAGATCCTGCCTTATCAAAAAATCTTTTTAATCTATCATTACTATATGCTAGCTCCTTGCCTCTTTTTCCTAGCTCCCTTAATCCAACACCTGCACCAAAAACTAAACCTGTAAGAGGCACAGACTCAGCACTAAACTTTAATCTATTCAATAGTTTTCTAACTGCATCGTCTGCAGGATCTTCTTGTACATCTCTATCTAAAGCTGTTGGACCAGCTTCAAATACATCACCTATAGTTCCAATATCTTCGACGTTACCTACTAAAGTTTCTCCTGCAGCTCCTCCTAATGCTACAGCTGATATATTTTGACCAGTTGTTAATCTTCGTTGTTTTGCTTTGTCTAAACCTTTTTTAAGATTTTTTGCTCTTGGATTTAAATAACGACCTGCTTTTTTATTTTTAATTGCTTTTAAAGCTAGCTTTCTTGCAACCGAAGCACCAGCCGTTGCGGGCACACCTATTTGAACTAAAGCCTCAGTAATTCTACCTGCTGCAGTTTCTTGAGCTGCTTCCTCAAATATATTTATTTTATCAAAGGCTTGTTCTACTCTTGCTGCAGCATCTGTTGTCATGCCTGTAGCATCCATGAGTTCCGCGCCTAAAGAAAATATACCTTCTGGTACTTTAATAACACCAGATGCAATACCTGCCATTGCTCCTTGTATCTGACTAATTTCGTTATTATCTTCTGGAGGTGCTATTTGTTCTACGTCTTCAAATAATCTAGACATATTTACCTCCTATGATGTTGTTTCTTCAAATACGTACGGTCTAAATGCCTCTTCGAAAGTTACAGCGTTAGTTACTTTTTCAAACAAACCAGATCCTGGTATGTAAGTAACTTGTCCTATTTGCATTGTATTTGGATCTACTACAAAATCTTTTTTCTTATTGTCGTATTGATAAGAAGGAATAGGAACAAATTTATTTTTTAGATCAGGTCTTGTTGTATACTCGTATATTTTTTCAGCTACAGAATAAGAATCAGCATATTTTTTACCAGGTAAAGATCTATTATCTACACCTTTTTGAATACTCTTTGCCCTTTCAGATATAATAGATCTAGGTAGGTCTACTGCAAATGTTCTTTTTCTGCCTTCTCTTTGACCTTTTAATTTTAATCCTAAACTTAATCCAGTTAAAGCTCCTTGTACATCAGATCTCTTTCTTATAGAGTCTGTTTTTAAAGCTTCATCAACTGGTTTTTCAAAAGCTTTTGCTAAATTAGCTAATGTGCTACCACCACCTGTTGTAGACATTCCTCGTAATCCACCAGTTATCAAAGCTCTAGCGATAATGTCATTTCTTGACGGCATACCCATACCAGATATTTGAGATGTAAGACCTATAATTTCTTTAGTTTCATCATCAAGGTTTGCTTTAGCAATAAGGTCTTGCATTGTTCCTCTTGAATAATTTTTTCTAGGCTTGATACCAGTCATGATACCTTCCATAACTTCTCCGCCTTTTCTAAACATTGGTCTTTTTAATATTCTACTCATGTTATCCTTTTATTAATCTGTAAATACCAGCCAAAGTAGCACCTGTACTTAATCCTGTTTGCAATGCACTTGGTGATGGTGTTGTCATAGTTTTCTCTGTGCCAGGGTATCCTGATATTAAAGGTACAATACCTGCACCTAAAGTTTGTGCTGCTTCTAATGGTTGAAACGCTTGTCTTTGCGCGAGTTGTTGATCTGCTGATAATAATTGTTGTTGTCTTGCTTGCTGTTGGCCACCTAAAGTTGTTAAACCTGCAATCTGTTGACCAACTAAAGCAGGACTTTGTTGTGCTAAATTAATATTTCTTAAAAAATCTTGTTGAGCTAAATTTTGTGCTTGTGAAAAACCTTGACCTAATAACTGAGCTTGTAACGCTGCTCTGTTTCTGTCACTCGCCGCTTGATACTCAGCTCTTTGTACACCTTCTCTACCACCGCCAAAAGCTCCAGCGCCGATAGCTTGAGCTGCTAATGAAGGTAAACCTTTTTGAGCTTGCACATCAAACTCTGCTAATGTTGTATCAATAACATCTTGTTGATACGGAGACATGTAAGCTTGATAAGCCGCAGGGCCTCTTAAATTTTGTGCTTGTTGTAAGAAAGGTTCAAAGCCACCTAAACCAGAGGCAAGTCCTTCTGCTTGTGTTGTTAATGCACCAGGTCCAGCAACAAACTGTCGACCCATAATATTTCCAAGATCGGTTGTTTTAAAATCACCAACTGCTTTTTGTAAATCTGATAAATATGTTTTACCGGCTGCTTCTATAAATTCAGGTGGTAATTGTCTTACTGATTGCACTTCTGCCATTATACTTTTCCTCCTGCTTCTAAATTTTTCATCATGTTATACATCCTTTGTGCACCTACATCGACATCACCATCGCCCATGCCTCTTACAGCGTCGGCTGTGAATACAAATTCATTGTTTGATAACATCG
>CAACVD010001626.1_pt1 | contig 10789 bp, 11 predicted proteins | sample 2381771 | NCBI WGS metagenome assembly CAACVD01 (sample SAMEA5211965, study PRJEB30684) | marine metagenome | biome: Marine; feature: Epipelagic; material: Water | collected 2015-10-15 | depth 15 m | reverse complement strand
CAGCTAATCTCACCTCCGAAGTTTATTCTCCTAATTATATTCAAGGTGCAATACCCCAAACGGTAGAGCTACCTTCAGTCTCACCAGCAGGAATGAGTAGCACAGCTATGTATGAAAATGATTTGGGTCAACAAATACCCGTAACAATTGTGGATGGAAGACCTGTAACTTATGTACCCCCAGGATTTACTGCAATGGCAGAAGGTGGGTCTGTAGGCTATGCTGAAGGTGGTGACGTAGATGCACAATATCAACTAGCTACGAAATTTCTTGGTTATAAAGGGCCAAAAACTGAGGCTGGTTTAAATGATTTTGCAAAAGCTAATCCCGCAGTTGGTGCTCGTTTAGGTATGTATCGTCAGGCTATGTCCCAAGGTGGCATGGCAAGAGGTTTTAATAACGGTGGTTATAGTTATAAAGAAGACACCTTGCCGATGTTTCAAAATACTTTGAGACAAACTATGCAACCTATGCAATCTCAAGTGTCTTATATGACACCTACAAGAAATCAATTTGTATCTCCAACAGCGGGTCAGGTCTATGGTCAAGCACCTACAACTCGTGCGGCCACTGTTGGTAGAACTTATACAGCACAGACACCAACCTACGTACCAGCTTCAACTTATCAAGCAGGTAGCATAAGCCCTTTTGTACAAGACTATACGCAACGTATGGATGGTGTCCAAGGGGAGCTATCTGAGGACGCTCAAGTTGATGCAGCACAAGGTAGTTCTAGCTTAAATATCAATGCGGCTCAAGGTGAAGCTACAATGATGGAGAATCCTGTAACTAGAGAGATACAGGATGGAGAACTTATAAGTGGTGTAGCAGACGCTGAGAAAGCTGCTAAGTTTGCAGAACAAATTGAAGCAGCAAGTGCAAGCCCAAGTAAAAAGGCTACTGTACAAGGCCAGTTAGAAGGCCTTATGCAACAGTTTGAGGGTGGTGAAACACCTGCTTGGGCCGCTGGTGCTATGAGATCTGCTATGGGGCAAATGGCTGCTAGAGGCTTAGGTGCTTCGTCTATGGCAGGTCAAGCACTTGTTCAGTCAGCTATGGAGTCAGCATTACCAGTAGCTATGGCAGATGCTCAAACTCAGTCACAATTTGAACAACAGAACTTGTCAAACCGTCAACAACGTGCTATGCTTGCAGCACAACAACGTGCTCAGTTTATTGGTCAAGAGTTCGATCAAGCTTTCCAAGCTCGTGTTATGAACTCTGCCCGTATTAATGACATAGCTAATATGAACTTTACAGCAGAGCAAAACATTGCTTTGGAAAACTCTCGTGCTGCTAATAGTATGAACTTAGCAAACCTGAGTAATCGTCAAGCTGGAGTTATGGCTGAAGCTGCAGCAATTGCCAACATGGATATGGCTAACCTTGACAACAGACAACAAGCTGCTGTACAAAACGCTCAAAATTTCTTAGCTATGGATATGTCTAACTTAGATAGGGCGCAGCAAACAACTATATTTAAGGCACAGCAAAATATTCAAGCTTTGTTTACAGATCAAGCTGCTGAGAATGCTGCAGCACAGTTTAATGCTACAAGTGAAAATCAAACTAAGCAGTTCTTTTCTTCACTAGCTTCACAAACTTCTCAGTTTAATTCTTCACAAAGAAATGCTACTGAGCAATTTAATGTAAACTCAATAAACTCTATTCGTCAATTTAACTCTAACTTGCAACAGCAGAGAGATACTTTTAATGCCTCAAACAGTTTAGTTGTAGCTCAAGCTAATGCTCAGTGGAGGCAGAATATTGCAACATTAAATACTGCTGCACAGAACCAAAGTAATTCAGATTTTGCCTCTGCTATAAATGATTTGACAGCCTCTAACATGGATAAAATTTGGCAGACAGAACGAGATCTTATGGATATGAACTATAAGTCTGTTGAAAATGCTAAAGATCGTGCAATGCAAATGTTATTAGGTGAGCAAAGCTTAGAAGCTCTTAGAGAAAAAATTGGTTATGAAGAAGATAAATCTAAATCCGAATTGTTTTTTAGATTTTTATTCGGAAATGACTTTAAACTTTAATAGGAAAACGTAGACATGGTAACGAGAGCAAACTATAAAACAGGTTACGATAATTATTCAAAAGAAGCTGAAAAAGAAGCTGAAAGCTTAGAACGTAAAGCTTCCATACAGCAATCTGGAATGATGGCTAGACGAAAGTTAGCTGATACAACAGCTAATTTAGATCCCAGTGAGGGTTTAGATCCAGCTCCTGAGTTAGCTAGTAGGTTTAAAAAATACAGAGAGTATGCTAATAACTACTCTTCAGCGAGAGAGTCAATGATCTCTAAGATCAATGCTGAAAAGGGGTTGCTGTCTAAGAGTCCTACAGAGAGCTTGATGGCTAAACAAGCTAGTGGAGAGAATGTAGGACAAAGACTTGTAGGAGATATATCAGACGCCTTAGGTCTAACAGATGTTCAAGCTGCAGGTATTGCAGGTAACTTTGACCATGAGACAGGTGGATTTAAATTCATGCAAGAACTAAAACCTGTTGTTCCTGGATCTAAAGGTGGTCTTGGTTTTGCTCAATGGACTGGACCTCGAAGAAAAGCATTTGAATCTTGGGCTAAAGAAAACAATTTAGACACGAATACTTACGAAGCTAACTTTGGATTCTTTATCCACGAAGTTCAGAACACTAATGAAGGTAAATTCTTAGAGGATTTACAGGAAGCTGAAACTGTTGAGGAGTCAACCCGAATAGTGTCTGAACAATACCTAAGGCCAGGAAAACCTATGATGAAAAGTAGGTTGACTAGGGCCAATACTTATCTTCCTGGAGGACAATAATGAGCGTTATATTTGCAGCACCTATTCCAGGTCAATCACTTACTTCTGAACCTAAGTCCAGACCTTTTGAAAGACCACCACAAATAGTTGACCCTGTTGATGCATTAGATATGCACATCGAAAACATTACTAACGTTGAAGCTTTAGAAGATGCCTTTCACTTTCTTGAAATGGGTCTAACTTTAACAGCCTTAGTGCAAGGTGTACTACGCAGTGCTGTAATGGAGGGGTTACATAGTATTGATGTAAGCCTTGCTATTGCACCAGTCCTACATGAGTACATAAAAGGCTTAGCACTAGAAGCTGATGTAGAGTTTGATGAGGGTTTTGAGAACAAGGAAGAAAAAGTAGCTCTGTCTTATAACAGAGAACGTGGAAAAGCTGTAAAGATGCTTGAAAAGCTACGTGAAGAAACAGGTGAACCAGCCTTAGAAGTACCTCAAAAAGATACTCAAGAAGAAGTTGAAGAACAAGAACCTCAAGAAGCTCCTGAAGAACCTATGCCAGAAGCTCCACAAGGTTTAATGGCAAGGAGATAATACATGGCATTTAGTTTTGCAGGAGCCTTAAGTGGCATGGATAAGATACAAGCTAGGAAGGATAGGGAAGAAGAACTAGCTCAAGCTCGTGAGCAAAGTCTCTTTCAAATCTACCTCAATAAGCTTGAAAAACAAACTGCTTATAAAAGCAGTGATGCTTACTTAGAGGCAGCTCAAGCTTCTTTAGACCTACAAAAAATGGTAGATGATGCAGATATTGATGATGAAGAAGCTCTATCATTTCTTAACAGTGCTATACAAGATCCCTTTGCTGCTCAAGATATATTAAAATTTCAAAGGACGTTAGAAAAAGATGGGCGATCTGTGCCCTTATCTCAGATACGTTCTATGATGATTATATCTCAAGCAAAAGCTCCTGTTCAAGACAAGATGGATTATATTAGTCAGATTACTGGTAAAGATTTTACGGATGAAAAAGAGTTCTACAGGATGGCTCAAGAATTATCTAAGATTACTACAACTCCAGGTCGTACCTTTACAGTGACTCCAAAACCTGGTGTCTTAACTGCTTATGAACCGCAAGAAAAACGTCAAAAAGCTATGGCAGAGATTGTTGTGCAGAATACAATACCTTTAGCTAAGGCTTATGTTAATGAACATTTAGACAGCCCTGATGAAGTTAAAAAAGATAAAGCAAGAGAGTATGAACAACTTCTGATGAGTATAAGAGGTGGTGGTGACCAGTCTGACAGAGCTGCACAACTTCTTATGGATGAATTTATGACACCTGTGGTGTTCCGAGAAAATCTTCTTGAGATGTTTCCTAGTAAGTTTGAAGGTTATGATAAAAACCCGTATCTACCACCACAGTTAAGGAATTTAAATACTGAGCCTGAACCTGAGCCTGAGAGTCAAACTTTAACTCAAGAAGATATTAATAACAGTCCTAACTTACAAAGACTAAATGCCCAACCTGGCGATAAGATTATAAATGGAGTTTTACATGACGCAAACGGAAACCCAAAACAATAACGACCCCTTTGCTGATGTTACTCTTGGTGTTCAAGTAGATGATCCTTTTGCTAGTGTTACCTTAGACGCTGAACCTGAGAAGGTTAAACCTGCGTTACCTGAGGCTGGTACATACACTCAAAATGATTTAGCAGAGAATGTGGTGTTGTGTCAGGTAATACTGTTCGTGGCTTAGCTGAGATAGACTACATCAACGACATACAAGATGATGAAGCTAAGAAGACTAGAGCTGCTGCTGCATATAAACTGTACGAGAATATGGCCGGCATCTTTAGTAAAGAAACGACAGTAGGTGAAAAAGCTGAAGGTGTGATGGATTTTACTAGAAGTGTGCTTCTTGATCCAGCAAACCTCCTTGGGGGACTTATAGGTAAAGCTGCAGCTAATGGTTCTATTCGTGTAGGTACGTCAGTTGCAAAGAAAGCTGCTCTGCAGTCTATGCAGAAAGAAGGTACAAAAAAGACCGCTGAAAAAGTTGGCACTAAAATGTTTGCAGATGGAGTGCAAGCTTCACGTACAGCTACTAAAGCTAAGATAGGTTCTTATGTACAACAAACTTTAGGTAAAACTGCTGCTCAACGTTTAGCTACCAAGAAAGCTATTACAGAGATAGGTATTACCACTGGTATAGATGCTGCAATAGGTACAGGTATGGAGTACTTGTATCAAGATGGTTTAGTAGATGTAGATGCACAGGAAGACATTAACTACCTAGCTGTGGGCATAGCTGCTGCTGGTGGTATTATTATGGGTGGTGTTCAAGCTGGCTTAATTGCAAGACGTGGTATGTCAGGTACAGCAGTACCTACAATGGAACTACCTACACCAGATGCTACAGGCTTTTTATCAGAAGCTTCTCAAGCTATAGGTAAATATATAAAGCAAGACAAAGTAGAAATTGGTAGGGATTGGAAGACAAAACTAGAAGGCGGAGCAGAGTTATCTAAAGGTAGCAAAGACTTTAGCCATGATTTCTTTAAAGTCCTAATACTAGGACATAACGAAGGTGATGAAGTTATCTTTAAGGGTATGACTCAGACTGCCTTTGAAAGAGGGTTTGTTTGGGCTAAACGTTTTGAGGATGATAAGTTTACCAACTGGATGGCTGATATTATTGCCGATGTTAGCGACAAAGAAGCTCAAGGGTTTATAAAAGCTATTGAGAAAGCTACGGGCAATAAGATTAAAGTTCGTGACAATGATGGCAACATCATCCCAAGATCTCAAGTTACTGGTAGGGATATAGGTGACATACTGTCATACAAGATGTCTGAAGCTGGTTCAACTCTTGGTCTTATGGGTCAGTCAGCTAAACAGCTAGGTCTTTCTATTACTGATATGGAACTAAAAGATCTATATGAGTCTGCCTTAGATGCTGGATTTATTCGTGGCGATATGGCTGTTAAAACAATAGAAGTTGGTGACAGAGTATCTTCGGTAGGTACAAAAAGAATTGGTGAAGTAAAAGAAATAGATGGAGATCTGGCAACAGTAGTTTATCGTAGCAGGAAAGGTAAAGTTACTACTAAGAAGTTACGACTGTCTACCCTAAAGGGTACTGAGCCTAAGGCTGCTAAAAAAGATACTGACCCAACTATAACTGGAATGACCTTAGAAGCTTTCCAGAAAAACCAAGACCGTTTAATTAGGTTGCTTGTTGCTCATCCTTCTACAAGTGCACTCAATGTAGTTGGTTGGGGTACTAATACTGCCCTGCAAAGTGCTACTGATATGTCTATAGCATTAGTAAATGCTGGATATGGCACACTACAAAAGTTAGCTGGTCAGGTAGAAAAAGGTGCTGAAACTCAGAGGTTAGCTAAGATTCTTATGGAATCTAATATGCAAAGGATCAAGTTCCTACTCGACCCTGACATGACTTATACAGCTTTTGAATCTGCACTGCAAAGAAACTCTGAAGCACTTCAAAGATTAAACAGTGTACTTCCTGGTGGTGTAGAGGGTACCAATACCTTACTAACAGGCGGTAAGTTTAGCCCAGGTATGAAATTAGTTGGGTTAAAAACAGATAACTATATTGATATGGTGCAGAAGCTTACCTTGGTGCAAGCACAGGATGGATTTACTAAGTCGCAAGAATTTTTATTTCAGATGGATAAGAAACTTAGAGCTGCTACAGGTAAAGGTTGGAACGAATTTTATAGGTCTGAAAAGATAGGTGATATGTCCCTTCAAAAATATATGGGAAGTAAGGAGTATCGTACTATAGAAGCTAATGCTGTTGAGGATACCTTGGAGGCAATCTTTTCTAAATCTTATAAGGGTGAAGGTTTAGTAGGTACAATTGCAGGGGGTATAGAAAACGCTAGGAAGCTTCCTGTTATAGGTATGGCAGTTCCCTTTGGTAGATTCTTTAATGCCACAGTAGCATTCACAGGAAAGAATGCTCCTGGAGTAAACATGATTGCAAAGGGTATGGGTTTCTATGACAACATGACTATGAAGGAAGCATTTGCTAGGACTACGGTATCTGCTGGTGCTCTTTGGGTAGTATCAAATGAAGAAATTGATAACGTTAAAAAAGGTCTACCTTTGTATGCAACAGCTACTGCAGGTGGAGAAGTTATAAACCAACAGTTTGACTTTCCTATTTCTGCGTATAGAGCTGGGGGTAGAATCTGGGCGTTGATGCGAATGGGTGAAAAGCAACAAGCTATGGAAGCTTTTAAGCAGTTTAGGCTGGACTTTGGTTTAAGTGGTTTATTAAGAAACCTAGATAAAACTCAAAGGGATACACTAGAGTCTATTACGCTTATGGTTGACCCTGAAAGACGTGATGTTGCTGCGGCTTTAAATATAGCTGGTAACACCTTGGCTAGTCAGTTTGCAAGTCCTGTATTCAGGGCTGCAGAACCTTTAAACATTGTCGCTGGTCTTGCTAGAGGTGAAGATGCTGCACCTATAGATAGGAAACAAAACAATAAGCTAGTCAATAATGCCTTTCGTTACATAGACAATATCATACCTTTGTTTATGGGAGAACCTTTAGCCGAAGCTAGACAGACTGCTGCAGGTGGTACAGCCGATATACAATCTACTAAGATGTTAGGTATTAGAAACATCAGGCTTACTGATACTCAACGTGTTATGAATAGGGTAGGTATACCAGACTATAAACTTGATAGTATGATTGGAGCCAGTAAGAAAGTTAAAGACCAAGCACCTCAAGCTGGTAATGCTTTGAGTGGAATCTTTTTTGATATAATAGAGTCAGAGTCAAGCTTGCTGCTAGAGTCTAGTTGGTTTGATAAGCTAACTCAAGAAGAAAAGTTACAACATTGGAAGGGTGATGTTGTACCCAGAGCAAAAGATTTAGCTAAGACTTTCTTGCGTATGCAATACTCTGGACCTGAAGATGTAACTGCGCTACAGTACGACATAACTAGCAAGTTCCCTAAGTCAGGTGTTCAAAAAGGTCTAAAGGAATTAAACTTAGGAGACCTAGAAGACTTAGAGCCGAACGAACTCTTCATACTTCAACGGTATCTAGAAACTGAAGAGTCCTTACGTAGCTTACGTATCTTTAAAAAGCAAACAGAATAAACTTAGGGGGGCCACTTGAAGCCCCCCTTTTTTACTGTTCATCATCGTCCTCTAACATGAAGTCGGCCCAATCATATGACTCACGCTTTATATCTCCCCTATGAACATGGCCAGGAGATCTTGATAACAACGCAGCCATCGCTTGACCAGCTAAGTACCTACGAGAAGTAAGTGCTTTGTTTTTAAGCGGTGGCTTTATCTTTTTCTGCCTATAACTTTTGGCCTCTTCTTCAAGACTCTTTTTGTTTTTGTTCATTCAGCTTAACCCTTTCAAGGTTACGGAAGTAGGCTTTGTTAAAGCCCATCTCCCACTCCCTGCCCTGCTTGGTACTTGGCTTATGAGGGTTACCTAAGTTACCTTCCCTAAAAGCCTTTAGACCTTCTTCGTATGGTTTCATTTGTGCTTTTCCTCCATTGCCTCTAGCATCTTGTTTAAATACCATTCTGCTTTCTCCATATCCTGAACAGGGTTACCCTTGTACATATACCTGTGTTGGTACTTGATCATATTGCCGTGGCAGTAACCTATGAACTGATCAAGGGTTAGTACCTGTTTGATATAATCAATGCACTCTATACCACCACTTAACTTGTAATGTGCTGGGCTGTTTACTGGGTCGTATTTCATTTAAACCTCTTTTGGAACTTCAAAACAATAGTATTTTACATCAGAGTTAGGTGAAGGTCTAGTGTCCATAAGTCTTTTTTTAAGTGGAGCTGCAAACTCATGACAAGCAACCTGACTTGGAAAGAACGTATGATGACCTTGGACCTTATACCTATCTTCAAAGAACATTATGAGCACTAGAACATACATTAGAACAACCCTGAAATTGTTTCTAATGCCACTGGAATAACAAGGTCTGCTACAATCACAGCACCTGCTAAGAACGTCATTACTTCAAACATATTTATCTCCTATGTTATGTCTACCATTTCACAAACATCACCTGTACAGGCCATTGTCTGCATTGAGACTGTGTTATCTTCCTTCTCGTAGTTAGCCAACTCACTCCAAGCAATAGCAGATGGCATAACAGAAAGCAAGTCTTTATATTTAGCCTCATCTACTTCTTGATAAGGTGCTTGTTGATAAGTGTGTTCGTTATAAGGTAAGAAGGATACACCTGACATCTCGTCAAAGTACTTGTACACAAAGGCACCTACTTCAAACCACTCATCCTTACGAACATTGATTGTCACTGAGGGTTTATGCTCACACCAATGTCGTTGATACATCAGCCAAGTATCAAGTTGTTCAATGGCTGTCATATCTTCAGTAACCACTGCCTTAGTCGGAGACTTCACAGGGAAACTAAATACTGTTGTTTGATCTGGCTTCATAACACAAGGCTCACTAGGTATACCTTGATCAGTCATGAACTGTGTTAGGGGATCTTTATTATCACCACGCACAGTACGGATATAATAGGGACTATGGCGAGCATGTATGCCACTGGCACTATCCACCAATTGCGATACCGTCCCCGATGGTTTGACGCATGTAATTGCAGCAGCAACAGGTATACCAAGACGGTCAGCCCATTCAGCATTAGTAGAAACACAGATCCTACGAAGATGTTCAAGAGTCTCCTCCAGTCCTTTATTAGCAGATGTCATAAGGGGGTTATCCATTATCCCTGTAAGTGACACACCCAGCAGACGCTCTTCTTCTGTGTTCTTGTTCCACACCTTACGCAAGTATGGAAACTTGGTGTAGGTGGATTGTATGGTTCCCAGAATCGTAGCCAGCTTAACCTTACGCTCAAGATCTTCCAAGCTGTCTGTCGCACGTACCACAACCTCAGTGAGATTGCAAAACTGATTCGGTCTAAGTATGATCTCACTGCACGGGTTAGTCCCGAACTCATAGTTAGGATCACGCCGACCATTCTTTTCAGCTTGCTTCTTACTTGCTTGACGATTGAATACACCACGCTCTCCACTTCCTGACTCTACCAGTGCCATCCACTCACGCATGAAGGATACAGCATCTGGCTTCTCTGTGTAGCTCACAGAGTTATTAGCTAAGGCACGTTGTGGATCATTCTCCCACCATGCACCTGACTTAGCATGACGCATACGATCATCAGACAAGTTAGATAAACTAATCATAGCTGATCTACGTACACCACCCACTACAACTACCTCACCTATTTTACACATGATGTCATGACACTCCATGCTAGATAGTTTGCGTCCTTGTGCATCTTTAAAAACTTTGATAGTAAAGTTAAACAAGTCAATCAGAGGTGCTGGACCTGATGCTCTACCACCGAATGTTTTAAGTCTTGCACCTGCAGGGCGAACTAAACCAATATCCCACTGAGGAATTTCACCAGCCCAAAGGAGAGCAAGAACTTGACGGAACGCTTTAGCCCAACCTTCCTTACTATCCTTGACGACGATAGTAGTCTCACTGACGAACAGCTTAGGTACTTCAGGAAGTTTTTGAACAAACTGCCGCTCGACACTGAAGCCAACACCAGTACCACAGAGCAAGATAAACATAGCCTCATCGAAGGACTTAGGGTCATCTACGGGTAGGTAGCTGCAGTTATACATACAAGTGTTGTCACGAGTAGCAGCTGGACCTGCAGTCATCATGGCTCGCATAGAAGGCATGACTTCTAGTGACATAATGGCATCGTAAATCTCTTGCTCAACCTTACCCCAATCAAAAGCTAACTCTTTATCAGTAAGGGGCCTATCTAGATTGTTGTTAGGGAAAGCTTTATATACAACATTCTTTATGTATCGTTGAACTGTCTCATCCCAGTTCTCTCGTCGTCCTTCGTCTTCAAGCCACCGTGCATAACGTGAAGTATGGATAAAGGATTGATAGTCTGTTGGTAGGTAGTTGCTCATCTATTA
>CAACVD010000945.1_pt1 | contig 10792 bp, 12 predicted proteins | sample 2381771 | NCBI WGS metagenome assembly CAACVD01 (sample SAMEA5211965, study PRJEB30684) | marine metagenome | biome: Marine; feature: Epipelagic; material: Water | collected 2015-10-15 | depth 15 m | reverse complement strand
TTTCTAATAATATGAAAATAATGACTAATACATTTGAAACACTTCAAAAATTAGGTAAATTTAATATTGGTATGACAGCTGGAATTGAAACTGACTTATGTGATGTAAGATTTATCCAGGGTTGTAATAATATGGATTTAATATTAGGTTCATCAAATCATAGTTTATACGCTTTAAAAAACTCAGTATATGAACAAAAAGATCCAACAGGTAAATCAGTTGGTCATATTAAATTAGAAACTCCATCAGATATTTTATTTGAAGGTGTTGATTTAGAAAAATATTTTTATATTGCACCAAAAGATTTACCTAAAACTGAATTAGTAGAATCCTTAGATACAATTGATGAACAATTTTGTTTTTTATATGTTGGGCATTGGTTAAGAGGAGCAATTGGTGAAGATAGAAAAAATACAGGCTTAATGCTTAAAACATTTCTTGAAACATTTAAAAACCAAAAGAACCCCCCTGCGTTAATTATGAAAACTATGACAGGTCCTGCTTCAATTATGGACCGTGAAGAAGTGTTTAGAAAAATAGCTGAAGTAAGAAAAAGTGTAGGTGGTAGATTACCTAATACCTATTTAATTCACGGGGATATAGATGATTCAGATGTAAATAATTTATATAACCACCCTAAAGTTAAGGCAATGATTAATTTAACTAAAGGTGAAGGATTTGGTAGACCATTACTTGAATTTACTCAAAGTAAAAAACCGGTTATTGCTTCAAATTGGAGTGGACATTTAGATTTTTTAAATAAAGAATTTGCAAGTTTAGTACCGGGTGACGTTAAACCTGTACATGAATCCGTAATACAAGATAGATTAATATTAAAAGAATCTAAATGGTTTCAATTTGATGTAGGGTTTGCACAATTGCTAATGAAAGATTATGTTAACAGTTATAAATCTTATGATGAAAAAGGAAAACGTTTAGGGTATTATTGTAAAACAAATTTTTCATTTGAAAAAATGCAAGAAAAATTAGAAGCAATAATGGATAAAAATGCTCCTAAAAAAGTAGAAATTAAACTACCAAATATTAAGAAAATTTCATTACCTAAAAAAAATGACTAAAGATAATTTAGAAATATGCCCTTTATGTGGGAGTGATGCATGTTATGTTACTCAATTAAACGCAACAGCTAAAAATTATTTTTGTTTTGGTTGTGGTTTTACTACAAATGATCTAATGATTAAAGGAGAATTTGATTTTGATCAATACGAAGAAACTCTACCAGAACTTTATAAAGACCTTAAAAAAACCGATAGTTCTAATCGTATTTGGTATCCTATTACAGTTAATATAGAAAATAAAGGTACTGTATTCATTAAAGGTACAAATGCATTAGATTGGCAATGGGCTGGAGTTAAAGTAAAAGAGGTAGATAAAGAAGAACAAGGAAATTTTAAAATTCCTGGTACAAATAAGACATATAAGTATAAAACGGATATATCTACTATGAAAGAGTTTTCACAAAATGATTTCATGGATGCCTTAGAATATATTGGTTTTTTTAAAAATTAAGTTATGGGGATAAGTTTTGCAATTACTGCTTATAATGAGCATGAAGAATTAAGTAAATTATTAAACCAATTAGTACAAATTGTTAAATCTAGTGATGAAATTGTTATACAACTAGATAATAAAGCAACTGAACAAGTAATTCAAGTTACTGATCAATTTTTTAATAAACATTCAAAGAAAGTTTCTATTAAAAAAACATTTTTTAGTTTAGATAATCATTTTGCTAATTTTAAAAATAATTTAAAAGAACATTGTGCTAAAGATTGGATATTTCAAATTGATGCTGATGAAACATTAAGCGAAACATTCTGTACAATTATACACCAGGTATTAGAAGCAAATGAAGAAGTTGATTTAATAGCTGTGCCTCGTGTTAATATTGTTAAAGGTCTAGAACAAAATGATATTATACAATGGGGTTGGCAAGTTAACAACCAAGGATGGGTTAATTGGCCTGATAGTCAACATAGAATATTTAGAAACAAATCTGAAATAGGGTGGGTAAATAAAGTACATGAAAAGGTAGTTGGGTGGAAGACATACGCTGAACTTCCATCAGAAGATGATTCATATGCTTTATATCATATTAAAGATATAGATAGGCAAAGATCGCAAAACGAATTTTATTCAACAATATAAATTAAATAAAAAGTTATGAAAACATTAATTACAGGAGGTTATGGAATGGTAGGTTCCGCTATGGAATCTCAAATAAAATTATCACGAGAAACTTGTGATTTAACTAATCCAAGACAAACAGAAAAATTATTTCAACTAATTAAACCAGATGGGGTAATACATTGTGCTGGTAAAGTTGGAGGTATAGGTGGTAATTCAAATTATAAAGGTGAATACTTTTATAATAATTTGATGATTAACACTAACGTAATTGAGGCAGCAAGAAAAGCAGGTGTTAAAAATTTAGTGGCCTTCTTATCAACATGTGTGTTCCCAGATAAAGTAAAATATCCACTTACAGTTGACCAAATTCAATTAGGTGAACCGCATGAATCAAATTATCCATATGCTTACGCTAAAAGAATGGCTGATGTTCAAATTAGAGCCTATAGGGAACAATATGGTATAAATTATACATCAATTATACCGTCTAACATTTATGGCCCTAATGATAATTTTAATTTAGATCATGGTCATGTAATGCCTATGTTAATTCACAAACTATATTTAGCTAAGAAAAATAAAACAGACTTTACTGTGTGGGGTAGTGGGAAACCCTTAAGAGAGTTTATATATTCTAAAGACATAGCTAAAATAGCAGAATGGGCTTTATACAACTATGAAGGTACAGACCCATTAATTATGAGTGGTGACGAAGAAATATCAATTAAAGAATTAGTTGGTATATTAGTTGATGAGTTTAAATTTAAAGGCAAAGTTATATTCGATAAAACAAAACCAGATGGACAATTAAGAAAACCGTCCGATAATTCAAAAATAAAAGAATTATTACCTGATTTTGAATATACTCCATTTGAACAAGGTATTAAAGAAACAGTTAACTGGTTTATAGAAAATTATAATGAAGCAAGAAAATAATATACATTTTGAAAGTTTTTATGATATAGGGGTTTGGAAAACTCGGGTTACTGATATAGATCTTGATGATTTAATTGAAAAATCATATCAAGCAAAAAATGAAGTTCCTTCTGTAGCAAAAAGTAATAAAGGAGGATATCAATCTGAGGGAAATTTACATACAAATCCTTTATTTTTTCCTTTAATAAAACCTTTAAACGATATTCATTCTCAAATTACCAATAATCCTAATAGTAAAATAGATAGTATGTGGCTTAACATCTCTTCTTATAAGGATTTTAATAATATACATAACCATGGAAAAGAACTTTTCCAGTTATCTGGTGTTATTTACTTAAAAACTCCAAAAAATAGTGGAAGAATTCATTTTTGCCATCCTATGGAGATAAATTTAGGGTTTCCTTATCAACCTATTGAAGGAGATTTATTAATTTTTCCACAAATGTTACCCCACATAGTGGAACCAAACTTAAATAAAGAAGATAGAATTTCAATAGCTTTTAATTTTGAAAAATAAATGAAAAAAACAGCACTTATAACAGGTATAAATGGCCAAGATGGATCTTATTTAGCCGAATTTTTATTAGAAAAAGGATATGAAGTATGGGGTACAATTAAACGTAACTCTGTAGCTGAAAATCAAACATCTAGACTAGATGAAATTTATCCTCAATTATTAGGCAAATTACAATATGCTGATCTAACTGATTTAGCTTCATTAATCTCTGTTATACAGCAATGTCAACCCGATGAAATTTATAATTTAGCTGCGCAAAGTCACGTTAGAATTTCATTTGACCAACCTATATACACAGCACAAGCTACGGGCATAGGAACGTTAAATTTATTAGAGGCAATTAGATTAACTAAACCTAATGCCAAAATGTACCAGGCATCAAGTAGTGAAATGTTTGGTAATAACATAGATAAAGATGGATATCAAAGAGAAACTACACCTCTGGCACCAGTTTCACCTTATGGATGTGCTAAAGTATATTCTTATAACATTTGTAATAATTATAAAAATTCATATAATTTATTTGTTTCAAATGGTATTTTATTTAACCATGAATCTCCTAGAAGAGGTACTAATTTTGTTACAAATAAAGTTGTTAAAACTGCAGTTGAAATAAAAAAAGGATTACGTAATGAATTAGTATTAGGTAATATGCAAGCAACTAGAGATTGGGGACATGCAAAAGATTATGTTAAAGCAATGTGGTTAATGTTACAACAAGATAAACCCGGTAACTTTGTATGCGCTACTGGTGTATCACATTCAGTACAAGATTTAGTAGAATATACTTTTAATAAATTAGATTTAGATTGGAATCAATATGTTAGAACAGACGCTAAATATTTACGTCCTGAAGAATTAAAAGATTTAAAGGGGGATTCAACTAAATTAAAAGAATTAGGTTGGACAGCTAATTATACATTTGAAACAATGATAGATGAAATGATTGAATATTGGATTGAAAAATTATGAGATTAAAAATTAAACATTTTGATAAAAAAGTATTTGAATCTAAGATGCAACATCTTAAAGATATTGATTTTACATTATTTGTAGATGATATACCACAATCAGAAAATGAATTAACTGATCTAAATTTTTTAGTATTACAAGAACCAAATGAGTATTTTGGCTTACATGATTGGGCAATTCAAAACCAACATTTATTTTCAGCAATATTAACTTGGGATAATAAAGTAATTAATAATTGTGATCAATCTGTACTAATGCCTTTTGGTCATACTTGGATGACACCACATTTTTGGAATAAAACTTATGATAAAAAATTCCAAATATCTCATTTAGCAGGTGCCTTAAATAAAACATATGGACATAGTTTAAGACATGAATTATTAGCTAGAAAAGACGAAATTAAAATAGATAAAGTATTTCATCACACTTATGGTAATAGGCATGATATAGAAGATGCTAGAAATGGTAAAGTAGAAATATTTGGTAATAGCCAATACGGTGTTGCAATTGAAAACACATCACATAGAGGATACTTTACAGAAAAAATATTAGATTTGTTGTTATTAAAAACAATTCCCGTATATTGGGGTTGTTCAAATATAGAAAAATATTTTAATACTACAGGAATTATACGTACTGAAAATGTAGATGATATAATTTGGAATGTTAATGATTTAAATCCTGATTATTATAATTCTATAACGGATGTAATAGAAGAAAATTTCCAAACAGCATTAAAATATGTTGATTATGAACAAAGAATAGTAGATTATATAACTAAAGTATTTAAAGAAAATGGAATATGCAAATAGTCTTTCTATAGATTATAGTTGGGTAAATCAAAGAATTCCTTGTGTATACCAACAAGTTTTTTCTCCTAATGACATAGATAAGGTTATAAAAATATGTACTGAAACTCCCTTAGAATATAATTCGGATACTATTAAAAATGGAAATAAAATACCAAATAATTCTTTAAATAGAGTATCTAAAACATTTTCTTATAATAATAATTTAAAAAATTATTTTGAAACTTTAAATAAATATGTTGATATTTCTAATAAAGAAACTTATAACTTTGAATTAGATAATTATTTAGAACACAGATATATGGAATATTCAGAAGATAAAAAAGGACTTAATTGGCATTTAGATATAGGACCTGGTAAATATAATCAAAGAAAACTTTCTTATTCTATATTTGCAAATGATCCTAGTGAGTATGAAGGAGGAAATTTAGAAGTAATTTTAGATCACGATAAAGTGTTTAATGTTTCTCAAGAAAAAGGAACTATAATAATATTCCCTTCATATTTACTCCATAGAGTAACTCCAATCACTAAAGGGATCCGAAAAGTAATAGTGGGTTTTATAGGAGGAAAACATTTTAGATAATTTAAAACAAAAAATATGGCTTACATTAAAAATATATTACATGATGATCAACTTTGGATAAACCAAAGAACTCCATTCATTTACCCTCAGGTATGGGGTAATGATGATATTAGTAATTTAGAAAGACAACTTAATGATATTTCTTTAATATCTAAAGGGGGGGTTAATTTTAAAAATTTTGATTTTAATGATACAACTCAAAAATGTTTCGATATAATTCATAAAAAAGTTACTGAGACAAATAAAAAATCTTATAATTTTGAATTAGATACTTACTTAGAACAAAAGTATATAGAATATTCTGATAATAACACTCCTAATTTTCATTTAGGTATAGGGCCCGAATTATATAATCAACGAAAACTTACTTATATAATACATACAAATGATCCTAGTGAATATGAGGGAGGAGAATTACATCTTTTTTTAAATTATGATAAAATATTTAAAATACCTAACTTAAAAGGAACTATAGTAATATTCCCATCATTTATTTTACATAGAATAACCCCAGTTACTAAAGGAACTAAAAAACTTGTAATAGGGTTTGTAGGAGGAAAACCCTTTAAATAATATTATTTTAAAAATAACTTGTCTAAGCATAACCCTTTATATATATTTAACACATATGAGAAAAAAAGTTTGGTATGCTCCCTATAAGTTTGAATCTTATGGTGAGGAAGAAATTAAAGCAGTAGAAAAAGCACTTCGAGACGGTTGGTTAGCCGGTTTTGGGCCTTATACAGTTGAATTTGAAGAAAAAATTGCTAAAGAATTTGGTAAAAAATATGGTGTATTTGTAAACTCAGGTTCATCAGCATGTTTATTAGCTATCGCTGCATTAGATTTAGAACCAGGAAGTGAAATTATCACTCCTGCTCTTACATTTTCAACTACATTAGCTCCTATTTTACAATTAGGTTATAAACCTAAATTTATAGATAGTGAATTAAATACCTATGTTCCAAGTGTAGAACAAATACTTGAAGCAATTACTGATAAAACTAAAGCAATTATGGTACCTAATTTAATTGGTAATAAACCAAATTGGACTATGTTAAAAACCCAACTAAATAGACTAGGTAGAGAAGATATTATAATAATCGAAGATTCAGCTGATACTGTTACTGAAACATTACAATCAGATGTATCAACAACTAGTTTTTATGCTTCACATGTTATAACAGCAGGTGGAATGGGTGGTATGGTGATGTTTAATGATAAAAAATATGTTAAACGTGCTTTAATGTATAGAGATTGGGGTAGAATAGGTGATAATAGTGAAAATATAGATGACCGTTTTGCAAGCAATGTAGATGGAATTCCTTATGATTATAAGTTTTTATATGGTGTTTTAGGTTACAATATGAAATGTACTGAAGCAAATGCTGCATTTGGTTTAGTTCAATTAGAAAGATTTCAAACATTTAAAGATTTAAGACGTAAAAATGTGGAACGTTATTTAGATAATCTTTCTGAAGTTAGAGAAATATTACTACCAGATGATAGTATTAAACCAAATTGGTTAGCAATACCATTACAAACAGAACGTAGATTAGAATTATTAACATTTTTAGAAGAACAAAATATACAAACAAGAGTTACATTTGCTGGTAATGTTACTAGACACCCAGCATACAGAGAATATTTACAAGATTTTCCAGTTGCAGATGAGGTAATGAAAAATGGATTTTTATTAGGTGCCCATCATGGTATGAATACAGATGATGTAGATTATGTTTGTAATAAAATAAAAGAATTTTTTGGATATGATAAATAAAACAGTTTATATAACAGGTTGTTTAGGTTTTATAGGTAGTTATGTAACTAGAGCTTGTTTAAAAAAAGGTTGGTATGTAAGAGGTGTTGATAAATTAACTTATGCTGCTAATGAAAATTTACTAGGTGAATTTAATCAGTATGAAAATTTTACTTTTGAAAAAAAAGATATTAATGACATAGATTTTTTATATGAATGTGATTATATAATTAATACTGCTGCTGAAACACATGTAGGTAATTCTATAGTTAAAAGTGAAGATTTTGTACGTTCAAATATAGATGGGGTACATAATTTACTTGAATTAATCAGAAACTATAGAGCAGAAGGTAAAACAAAACCTACACTATTACATTTTTCAACTGATGAGGTATATGGAGATATTACAGAAGGCGAACATCTTGAAACTGATTGTTTAAAACCATCTAATCCATACTCAGCAACTAAATCAGCTGCTGATCAATTAATAGTAGGTTGGGGACGTACTTATAATTTACCTTATATAATATTAAGACCAACTAATAATTATGGAATTGGACAATATGTTGAAAAATTAATACCTAAAGCTACTAAGTATCTTTCTTTAGGTAAAAAAATACCATTACATAATGGTGGAACCCCAATTAGAAATTGGTTACATGCTAAAGATACAGCTGAAGCTGTTATAATACTTATCGAAAATAATGCCCAAGATATAATAGATGATAATAACATTTATAATATTTGTGGTGGTTATGAGCAAACTAATTTGGATACAGTAAATAAGATTATTAAATTATACTATCCTGAAGATACAGCACTTGAAGAAACATTTCCTTTATATAATGGTGATATAAATCAGTATTTAGATTTATCTTATTCTAGACAAGGTCAAGATGTAAGATATGCTTTAAATGATGATAAATTAAGGGCTTTAGGATGGGAACCAAAGTCAAGATTTGATGAAGAGTTGCCTAGTATAGTAGATTATTATAAAAATAATTTTATATGGTAAAAAAGAAGGTTTTAGAACATTTAGTAGATTATTTAGTAGATAACCATTTTGATACATTTTTTCTAGTTACAGGAGGAGCAATTGTACCTACTGTAGATTATATAGGTAGAAAAGAAGGAGCTACTTATTATTGTTTTCAACATGAACAATCAGCGGCAATGGCAGCGGAAAGTTTTTATAGAACATCTGGTAAAATGGGTGTTGTATTAACTACTAGTGGTCCGGGTGCCCAAAATTTATTAAATGGTATTTGTGGTTGTTGGTATGAATCAATCCCATGTCTTTTTATTACAGGTCAAGTTAGTATATATGAATCACTTGATTCTATTCAAACTAAACCTAGACAAGTAGGTTTTCAAGAAATGCCTGTAGTTGAATCATTTAAACATTTTACTAAATATTCTACTAAAGTTACTAAAGCTGAATTATTTAATGATATACTTAAAGAAGCTATAACATCTAGTTTAATAGGAAGGCCCGGCCCTTCTTTAATTGATTTACCAGTTGATATTCAAAATACAACTATAGATAATTATTCAACAGATAAATTACTCTGGTGGAGGAAAAAGCCTATAAACTATCTCTACCCTGGTGAATACAGAGATATTGTAGACAAAATTAAACAAAGTAAAAGACCACTTTTACTATTAGGTCAAGGAGTAAAATTAGCTGGTGGGCAAAAAGAAGCTAAAAAATTAGTTGATTCATTACAAATACCTTTTGTAGTATCTTGGGGTGGTTTTGATACTATACCTCATAATCATCCTTTATTTGTAGGTGATATAGGAGTTTATGGAAGTAGAGGAGGAAATTATGCAATACAAAATTGTGATTTACTATTATCAATAGGATCCAGATTAGATACTAGGCAAACAGGTGGTCAATTAGAATCCTTTTCAAGAGATTCATATAAAATAATGGTTGATATAGATGCAAATGAAATTTATAAGGATAGAGGTATTAAAATTGACCTTCCAATTGTTAAAGATGCCCAAGAATTTTTAGAAAGTATGCTTTCTTTTACTGAAAAAATAGAATTAAATAAAGAATGGTTAGGACATATTACACAATGGAAAAATTTAAAAGAAAAACGTGAAGTACAAAATGACATTTTAACTTCATATGAGTTTTTAGAAGAATTAGATAATCATTTACCTGGTAATAGTACTATTATACCTGATGAAGGTGGGAATTTAGTTTGGACTATGCAATCTATTAAAATAAAAGATAAACAAAAATTATATTCTAATTTTGGAAATTCATCTATGGGTTATGGTTTACCTTCAGCTATAGGAGCTTGTATGGCAAATAAAGGACCTGTAGTGTGTATTGATGGTGATGGTGGTTTTCAAATGAATATACAAGAATTACAAACAGTTAAACATTATAATTTACCTTTAAAGATTTTTATAATGAATAATAACTGTTATGGAATTATAAAACAATTCCAAGATTCATATTTTGATAAAAGATATACAGCAACTGAATCTCAGGATTATACCGCACCTGATTTTGTAAAAGTAGCTGAAGCTTATGGTATTAAAGCATTACGTGCTACTAAAGAAAATTATAAAGAAATAATTAATTTGGCAATGCAAGAAGAAGGTAGTATATTGGTAGATGTTATTATAGATAAAGAACAAAAACTTGTTCCAAAACTAGAATATGGAAATCCATTAGAAGATATGTCACCATATCAAACTGATGACGAAATTAAAAATAATATGATAATAGAAATGGTCCCTAGAAGAGATAATACACAGGGATGGGTAACTTTAAATAAATAAAAATGGCAGCAGATAGTAAAACTAAAAAAACAATTTTAACATTAAATAAAAATAAGCAAGATGGTAACACATCCGTTATGGTTACGGCTTATGATTATCCACAATCTAGAATAGCAGATGGTTCTGGCGTAGATTGTATATTAGTAGGTGATTCTTTAGGAATGACTACTTTAGGACATAAAACAACAATTCCTGTTACAATGACTGATATGATTAGATCATGTGAAGCAGTAAGTAGAGGAGCAGATGATGCATTATTA
>CAACVD010000527.1_pt2 | contig 10792 bp, 10 predicted proteins | sample 2381771 | NCBI WGS metagenome assembly CAACVD01 (sample SAMEA5211965, study PRJEB30684) | marine metagenome | biome: Marine; feature: Epipelagic; material: Water | collected 2015-10-15 | depth 15 m | reverse complement strand
GGTTCTGGTGTCATTTCCTCTTCAGAACTTGGTTCTGATTCCTCAAAATCACTGTCTGGTTTAGACACTTCAAATAATAAATTCTCATCATCTGACATTATATATTAAAGTCAGAAAATAAATTTGTAAAAAAAATGTAAAAAATTAGTTATACATTATATATGGTTCATTAATCTTTTCTATATTATATTTGGCGTATTTTTTGCGCCATTTTTCCTTATTTTTAATCATATCGTATACAGTGGTTTTGCCAATTCCTAACTCCTTAAAAATTTCAGTTGTAAAATGAAACTTATATATTTGGTTTAGTTCCTCATCAGTTATTTTGAATTTATAAACTTTAATTTTCATATTAGATTATAATGAACTATAATCTTTAAATGGTTTAAATTAGATTCCAAAATTTATTTTTTCCGTTACCGTGTAAATAATCTGTTTCATATTCCCATATAATATCGTTGTCTGGTGTAGTATTTTTTTTTGCTCTTTTCCAAATATCAATTATTTCTTTTCTTCTTTCAATAATTTTTTGTAAGGGTTCATCTTTATTTATAATATATGTTTTACCATTTGTAAAAGGTGTAATTACTTTTATTTTTATATGATAATATTTTGAACTTTCATAAATTGATGGAGCTATTTTTTTCATTTTATATTGAACTATAATAAATTTTAAGTATTTTATAAAAATTTGTAAATTTTTGAATTGGTGCCAAAGGTGCCATTTTTAAAAAAAAATGACTAAACTTTTTAATTTTTTTTTTTTATATGGAAAGTTTTGCTATTTTTTTTTCAAAATGGCACTTTTGGCACTTTTCTATAATTTTTATACAGTTTTTATTCATCTTCATTTTCTGATTCATTTTCAATATTTTCATTCTTCTCTTTCAAATACAATACTATACTTCTACAATTCCTTTGATTAATTTTTTTTCTATCACAATAAGTAAATTTAGGGTTAGAACACACTAATTCTAAAAATCTCTTTTTTGTCATATTTCTCTTTTCTTCTTGACATAACATAAAATATTGTTCTGATTGTTTAAACAATAAATACATATCTTTAATAGATATATAGTCTTTTTCATTTGTTGTCATTTCATAATTTTCTTGAATAAATGTGTAAATTTCATCATTATTCAATAAATATTGTTCAGACCTATCTTTGACTATTTTAGGTATATAAATTTTTGATTTAGAACCCATAAGTATTTTTAATAAAGCAAATTTATGATTTTCTTTAAAGTCGTCTTTTTTAAAATTTTCATCCTTCAATTTATAGTTTTCATTTAGAATCTCGCTTTGGTGATTAACAAACTGTGTAGGAAATAAGATGTCAATTAGTCTTCTAAAAAATGATGCGTCAACTCTTCCATTTATTGCTGGCCTTTGGTTACATTCCATAATTTGTAGAGCGTGTATGTGTATTTTAGTTTTTTGAGAATATAAAGCACGAGCATTGACAACTGGGTTTCCAGTCATATATTTTATAGTACTGCCATTTAGTTTTACACCCTCATCTGGTTCTGAATACAAAATTAATCTCTTTTTATCACAATTTGCGACTTCTTGATTTGCTCCGCTTTTTTTTACTTTTTCAGTTAAAACACCATTTGAACCTTCGTAAAAATAATCATTTAAGGATGCTTTAAATAATTCCATTAAAACTCCTTTGCCATTGCCTCCTCTTCCATTAAATAAAATAAAATATTCGTCTTGTTGTCCATATAAACCACGCCGCAAAATACTTTTAACACTTTCACGACTTTCAAGAATTGGTTGGACATCTTCAAAAAATTTATTTATTTTTTCAAGTTCACCATTGCTTGGTTCTCTCCAATCATACCCACAATTTAAAGTGATATAATCAAACTTGTTTATATTCTCAAATTTATTTGATTCAAGGTTATAAGCAATATTAGTGAAGCAAAACAACTCTCTTCTATTACAGTCAAAATTATAATCTTTGTTTGGAAGTATTACAGAAATTTGCTCAATAATTGCTTTTTGTTTTGATGAAGTGTTGATATATTTTATTGATGAAGTAATATTTTTTATCTTCTTTTCATTCTCTTCAGAATATGGAAGTTTATTGAGTATATCTCTTTTATCTGTGAATATCTTAAAAAGTGTATCTCTCATATGTTTTTTAATCTTGTTGTATTTATAGTCTATAGTCCAAAAATTATTTTCAAAAAAATATAATTCATCATCTTGTTTGACTACATTGTCGCAACTATTTTTTAAATATAATTCTGCCAACTCATAGTCAGAGTTAGAAAAAAAAATCGGCGTGTATTTTGCTTTAATTTCATTATATTTATTCTTATTTGATAATTTAGAATAATGGTTTATTGTTCCAAAAGAACAGAGTTTTTTTTTGTCGTCATTTAGAAATTTTTTCAGTTTTTCATCTCCACAGTATTTTTTAGATTTCATTGAAACATTTTTAATTAAATTAAAATCTGCAAATTCATTGTTTAGACTCCAAATAATCTTAAGCCAATCTTGATAATTATCCAAATATTCAATAGAAATATTTTCGATAAGTTCTTTATCTTCTTCAGTGATTGTTCTTTTTGGTTTTGATTGTGGTTCTTCAAATCCAGAATCAGTTGATGAAGTAGACATATTTTTTTTTATTGGTTTTGAAACTTCTGGAAAATCTAGAAAAGTTTTTAAATCTCCAGATGTATTTATTATATCGCCGTTTATATCTTCAAAGACATTGTGATAAAGCAAATCTAAACCAGATTTAAAAGCAACTTTGGTTGTGTTTAAGTCATTATTGCTTTTTAATCTCCATAAGTGCGGCATCTTTCGTCTTGTTGAAAAACTCTGATATTCTGTGCCATACTCATTCAAATAATTTTTCAAGTGTTGTTCTTCATCCAAGTCTATCACCATAAATTTAGATTTGTTAAGATTCACATTCAATGAATTACAAGAAAATTTAACTCTTTTGTTTTCTTCAACGCATTTTTCAAAGTCCCATTCTGTCCAACCTTTTTTTATTCCAATCATTTTTTTTTCTCCTTTCACTATCTGAATATTAATTTTAATATAAGGAATTTTATGAAAATTCAAAAATTCAATAGTTTTCATTTTAATATATATACTTTATATTTATTCTTTAAATGAACGAATTTAAAAAAAAAGATTTTTAAAAAATTAATTAGAAAATTTAAAATATATCAATATAATATAAAATGTCATTACAAGATTATCTTTCTTTACAAGACCAGATGGCGGGAGGTATAGCAGAGCAGACACCTCAATTATATGATAAAGTAAACGATAAAAAGGTATATGCCAAATCAATTTTAGAAACTGGAGGCAATGTTTTAGGGGTTGGAGCATTAACAAGCGCTATAAAAAAACTCAAAAATTCTAAAGGAGTTCTTGAAAAACTTGATTTATCGCCAGAAGAACTTGAAACAATGGCAAATGATTTAAAAGCGGGTAACTATAAGGATGTATTAGCGGGTATATCAAAAAAAGCAATTAACAAAGCGTCTGCCAAATTACAAGGAGCAGTACAGAAAGCAAGAGGAATCAAACCAGAAGACGGAGATTTGGCAGAAGATGTTGTGGCAACACCTCCAAGGGGTGAAATACCAAACCCAGCATTTGATAGTTTAAATAACTCTGAAGAAATACCTTTAGCAAGAGCAGTCCCTAAAGTATCTCAAGAAAGTGCAACTCGTTTCAGAGTGCCAAAAAGGAAACCAAAAGTTCCAGAAGAAGATGAAGCGGGAGGATTGAAAGGCGACCCAAATGTCGGTAAGGTAAGTGGAGAGGCGGGAGATGCAGGCGATTTTGATGCAATTTCTGGCGCAAGATTAAGTGGCACTATAGCAGAAAGAACCGCCCCAGATTTAGGCGACCTTTTGGGGGACTTGCCGGGTTTAAAACCAGTTATGACAGTACGTGTTATGCCATCACCATCATCTGCTCAATTACCAAGAGCGGCACAAGCAAGACTCCAAACACAACCAAAACCACCACAACCAAAACCAGCAGAAGAACCAACAGTCAAAGCACCAACTTCTGATGAACTAAATAAAGCAGTTAGAGCAGCAGATAATGAACCAGTAACACAAGCAGATGCCGATTCTTTAGCAACTAGGGTTGCGAGTGTAGGAGCAAAAGCAGCAACTGGAGAAGAAGATGCGGCAAAGGTTCTTGGCGATATGGTGAAAGGTTCAGTAGCAGAGGATGAAAACCCGCTAGGTTTAGCAGTTACCGCAGTTCTTGGTATTGGTTCACTAATTGCCGGCGGACTTACTAAAACACACCACGAAGCATTCAAAAAACCACCTCCAGGACCTATCAAAGGATTCTCGGCACAAATTGGTGCAGGTATTTAGAAAATTTATGTCTTTTTACAAAAACTAAAAAAAAACTCAAAAATTATTTTCTTTTAATATATTATAAAAATGGAAACTATTGTGAGAATACAACCAAGACAAGGAACTTTTAGTGCCAACCAAAAATTGGTTGACATTGAGATTCCAGCAAATTCTGGTGTTGTTGATTTATCAAACACTTATGTTGCTTTAAGAGTTTCAGCAAATATTGATGACAATTCAGCGGCCACAACTGAAGCGGGAGTTTTTAATGTAGCAACCAATTTTGGATTCAGAGATGGAAGCGGGGCAGATTCAGCAACAAAAGAATTTTTAAGAGCACCAACTGCCGCCGTTTTAGTTAAAAATGGTTCTTTAATGAGTAGTATGAAAGGAAAAATATCAGACATAAGAAATGTTGCCTGCCTTGCTTTTACCAAGGCACTTTTAGAAAAAGATGAAGCACAATTGGATGATGAAAAAAATTTAGATGGAAGTTCAAGAAAAGACAACAAAATATCAAGCGGTAATTTACTTGAAGCAAACCAAGGAACTGAAAAATCTTCTCAAAGGTCCAATGAGATTCAAATTCCACTCAAGGAGGTTTTTAATTTCTGCCGTGAAGATGCCTATGACACTTCAAAAATGGGTGCTTTAAGGATTCACCTTGAGTGCCATTTTGACAGATTACAAGCAAGTACAAGTATTACCGCCGCAAACTATGACGAGAATATTAACGGATTAGCAGCACTTGGAGATTATAAAACTATGGAAAATATTGCAGGCGTTGCCAATGCCGTCAATATTCAGACTGCCGGTGTCTATGATTCTTTAGAGGATTGCCCGTGGTATAACCAACAAAAGGTTACACTTGCCCACAGTACAGCGGGGGGCGCACAACCAGACCAAATTAAACAAATTGTGAAAGTAGAACACGACCAAGCAACCAAAAAAGTCAATATTGAAATTGACACAGAGATTCAAGCGGGTGCTTTAACTACAACTGCTCTCACTCTTGTCCCAGTAATTCCAAATGCAGTTTCAGCAGTCATTGAGAATGTTGATTTAGTAGCAACTTATGTCCCAGCAAAAGATACCAGTGATGAAATACAATACACAGAATATCAAACTTTAGAGGATAATTTTTCACCCGCAAAAACATTCCAAAGAAATTACCATCTTGCACCAAATTGTGTCAATGCCTATGTAACCTTCCCAAGTCCTATCACTTCATTAGTTGACCAAACACTTGGAAATGATAACATTTCTTCATATAGAATCGCAATTGACAATAGAGAAATGACCAACAGACGAATTGAAATGGGTTCAGCAACTCATATTGACCTTCTGACAAAGGTTTATGTGAATATGGGTGTCCCACTCAAAAACACTCTTGCTTCTATTAGAGCAAGAAACTTTAATATATCAGATGACCAAAACTCAAGACACCCAGTAAGCGTCATTGCTTTCCCAGTTCCAAATGCTAATGACGGCAGACAAAAATTACTTACTTTAGATTTAGAGGCAAAAGACACTGTGCCAACATCTGCTTCTGGTGATTTCCAACTTTCTGGAAATATTACCATCTTCCAAGAAGTTGTTAAAGAAATTTAATTTTTTATTTTTTTTTACTAATTAACTTTTTTTAAATTAAAATTGAAAAAATATTTTATATTAAGATAATATAAAATGAGTTCAACAATTAAGTATCATTCCGTAACTGCCGAAAACAATAAAGATGCAGGATTCACAGAATTCGACACAGTTGATTTTGTATTGACTGGAGAAGGAAGAAAACTTGTTAAAAATAGCGTTTTATTATCTTATGATTTACAAGTAAATAGCGCAGCAAATACACCAAAGACAACAACAGACCAAATCAGATATAGTCACAAAATTGGTGGACACTCTTTCTTTGAATCATTTCAAGTTTCAAACCCATCTGGAGTTATTGAGAACTTACAATCTTATCCAATTTTTTGCAATCAAGTAGCAACTGCCACTTTATCTCAAAATGATTATTATTCTGCCGACCTTTTAGCAGAAGGCAGAGGACCTATACCAGAAAACGCCGAAATTGGATGTGAGAGGGTGGCAAGTAATAACACACAAGCTACTGGCGCCGCAGCTATTGACTTTTCAGACTCTCAACAATGTATTCGCCCACAAATCTGTCTTAATAGAATGAGCGGTGCAGACTATTCATTTGACTCAAACGGACCTTTAAGAATCTCTATGAATCTTGCTAGAGTTGTGGCAGCACTAAATGGCCAAGACAATAGCAATACTTCAGAATATAAACTTGTCAACTTAAAACTCCGTTTCAAGTCTGTTCCAGATGATGGTTCTAAAGATAAAATGTTGATGCTTTCATATAATCACTTAAAACAAACAATTAATTCTAATTCTGCAAATATCTCAAGTAGAATTCCAGCAAAAGCAGTCACTGGTTGTACAGTTTCATTTTTGATTCAAAGTTCTGAAAGTGATTTTAAAGTTGATTCATACGCCCTCAATAAATTTCCAAATTTAGAAGAAGTCAGATTTTTATTTTCTGATAATCTTTCAAATAATATTTCTTACAGTATGGAAGAGCCAAACGATATGATTAAGCGTGGATTAAAAGCATTGTCAAGTGCGGGACACGACCAAGCCCAATATTCCAAAATGATTGCCAATGATGGTTTTATTATTGGCCAAGACTTTGCGGAAAGTGTTGATATTAGTTCAAATAAATTTACTATTCAAGTAAAATCAAGTCTTACAACTGGACAAGCATATGTTGCACACGCTTTCTTCCACGGTATTCTCTCAATGTCAAATTAAAGTATAATCCAAGACAGAATGTAACATAATAGAAAAAAAATCATCATATCAAATTCACCTTTTTCAAATTTAGAAAATTTTTCATTTTCATAATTTTCAATATCAAATGTCATTTATTATTTCGTTATATTTTTATATTTAAATAAGAATAAATATAAAAAGTTCAATCATTAAAAAAATAATATTTCATAAAGTTATAAAATGTCTTTATATTCTGGAAATATTGTGTCTGATATTTTAGACCCAACAACCAGTGTTTCGAATAAATTAGTTGAATTCAAACTTAATCCAAATACTGGATATTATAGCAATTTAAGAATCGCCAATCTTGGTGTAAAAGTTGCCGCTAAAAACTACAACAGACTTGCGGGAGTTTATGGTGTTCTTCGTGCCGTTTATTTATATGATGGACGAAGAGAACTTGACTCACTACGAGAGGCAAACAGATATTTAGGTTTCGCAAATTTACTTTATAAAAATGAAGTTAATCAATCTGAAAAACACAAATTGACTAAATCAAAATTAGGTTATTCAATTGATGATAACAAAAATATTGCCCAAAGATTTGTTGCAGATAACAATAACGGTGACACCGACGCAACTGTTGCCACTTCAAACGAAGGTGATGAAACTAGACTTGGATATTTAGATTTAAAACAAGCTCTTCCACTTCTTACTGAAATGAATTATTTATCAACTAATACTTTTAAAAATTTAAGAGTTGTTCTTGAATTTGAATCAGATAGAGCAAAAGTTTTGACAAATAATGCCAACGCCTTCACAGTCCCTCCCCCAATCCTTATTGCCGATGAAGAACAAGACCCAGCAAATAGAATGTCACTTGAAAAGGAGATGAAGTCGGCAGTTTGGAACTGTGTTGAACACGACCAAGTGCAAGTGCCAGCCTCTCTTTCTGTAAATGGCGATGCAGACACAAGAGCAGTTGAACAAACTGTTTCAAAAAAAGTTGATGGATTCAACAACAAAAATGTATCTAGGGTTGTGATTATGAAAGCAAGAGCAGACCCCGCAAATTATGTAAACGCAAACAATGTTGAAGGATATGGTGCGTTATCATCTCAAGCAATGCACAAGGAAAAATTACAAGTTACTCTAAATAATAAAACTTTATTCAGTGGCAACGATGGTATTGATAATGAAGGATATAAAGCCTGCTTATTATCAATGACTTTTGGCAATGTTAATCTTGCACCATATGACAATTTAGAATGTGTTGGCAGTGATTCACCAGTCGCAAATTCAGAACATAAAACTGGAGTCAGACCACTTGTTGCTAATAAACAAGCACACGAAGTTGGACAATCAAATTACATTGGTTTTTCTATTGAAGATATGGTACAAGACCTTCAAATCACATATAAAAGAACTAATGTAAAATACACTAACGGCACAGCAAATCAACCACTCAATGCTCCACTTAATCTTCACATCTTTGCAGAAGTTAGAAAACAAATCTCAATAAACGGTGAAAATTACCAAATCAATTATGCCTAATCAATTTATTTTCAAAAATAATTTTATTTTAAATATTATATATGACAAGTAAAATTATTGAATTAAAAGAAGCATATGACCCAGACCCTAAATCAGATGGAGACGCAACAGTTGGCAAAAGTTCTGGAGAATATACAAATAGATTTACTGAAAAAATAAGGATTGATAAAGGAGATTCATTGAGAATAAAAAGCGTTTTTATAAATGACGCAACGGGACCAGACGGCAATATTATATTACAAGATGATTTGCCAGTTACTATTTCGGTTGGTTATTATGTAAGAGACTGGGGTTCTTATGATTTTCAAGAAGTATACGCAGATGGGAGAACTTATGAAGAACGGGCGGGAGTCCCAGCACCTGGCGGAGGAGTGGCAGACCCGCGAACAAATAAACATTATGTCTTTTGCAGACCTTATACACACGTTGGAACTGAAAAAAGCGTATCTGCTATAAGACTCGTTTGGCGTAAATCAATGGTATTCGGTGCCGATTGGCTTGGGGAGAACGCTCAAATAAAAATTTCATATGTATCAGTAGATGGAACAACTAAAAAAATAAATTTTACTATTACAAAAAGAAAAGTTCAAGATTTACTACAATTTGACACTCAAAAAAATTTACATTTTATTGAATTAAGTTCTGGAACAAATAGCAAATTGAAAAAAGGCCACATCCCATTTCCACTTTTAACTGCAAACAACCCAAACTTCCAAGATTTAACTGATGGGGCTTTAGGTAATGAAGGTATATATGATTTTACTTCAACAAATATTCCAAATGGTACAGAAAATTTTGTGACTCATACCAAAGATATTACTTTTACTATACCGAAAAATAGACAAGGATATTCCCCAGCAGAATTTGGGCAAATTGTAACAGATAAAATAACACAATTGTCAGATGACCCAGACACACACACTATGACGGGTTCACACGACAGCAATTTGATGACCACAACTCTTGCCGAAGAAACAGCAGCGGCAGGCGGAGTATATTTAGATAGTGATGCTTTACGATTATATACAACAAATGTAACTGGCAATGTTCAAAGAAACACATTTTTTGGAACAAATCAATTTCCAGTGGTTTATAGAGATGATTTAGGCGGAAAATTTGAAATCCAATCAATGCATCTTCCTTTATATTCTGGAGGACAAGAAGGAGTTTTATTGTTGTCAAATGGTTCAAATAATTATATAGCAAATAAACATAGCGGCGTTTTTATTACTGATGTTTCCCCGCCAGATTTTTTTTCTAAATTCTTAAAGATAGACGAATCAGATATCATTTCTTGTGAAAGAGGTAGTTTAAATAATATTGCTATAGGGGCAAGACCAGTTGGCACAATTTATCCAACATTTTCTTTTGAAGAAGGCAAAAATGCCACTGGACAATTGGTTGCTTTAGATACTATTGTTAATAAAGAAGAGTTTGGATTTGAAAAACCATCTGGATTTATTTCAATGACTTCAACTTTTGTACCAGACCCAGCAAACCCCGGCGCAACTGACCCAAATTTTGAAACAAGACCAGATGGAAGCAACAGAGGTGTCAGTGCTTCTTTTATAGCAGAACAACAACACACAACCATTCTTGGTTCAAATAGTGTTGCGGCAGAACTTCAAGACCCATACTATCAAATTGAGATTGATTTGCCAATAAGAGCAGATTTCAACTCATCTGGAAGTCACAATAAAAAGATTCAAGGAATTGTGGGCAGATATTATAATACAAATGGATACACTCAAGCAACAGAAGGTGAGGGCAGTTTATCTTATATTCACGACTCTGATGAACCCTTATATATATCAGAATTAAATGTCAGAATTTTAGACAGTAAGGGAGAATTAGCAAGTAATATTAAACCAGACAATACAGTATTTTTAGAAATACTCAAAGAAAATCCAAATCAAATTTAGAAAATTTATTTTTTAATTTTATTTTATATTTATAATAATATAAATGCCAAATAGAATTAACCATAATTTACCGATTAATAGTGCCAATCAAAACGTCCAACAAACTCATCTTTTAACCAAAGCAAATGAAAAACACGATTCAATAAAAACTGCTTCTGAATTAACAAACACAAAATTAGA
>CAACVD010001622.1_pt1 | contig 10794 bp, 7 predicted proteins | sample 2381771 | NCBI WGS metagenome assembly CAACVD01 (sample SAMEA5211965, study PRJEB30684) | marine metagenome | biome: Marine; feature: Epipelagic; material: Water | collected 2015-10-15 | depth 15 m | reverse complement strand
ACAATTTCGTGGCTCATAACCTCGGCAACGGCCTGCTCATAAGACTGACCGCCTTTCTCAACCTTCTGACGGACCAAGTCGAGGCCGACCTGTATCACGCCAGCAATAGGGTCGATTCTCCCCGGAGTAACGAACTCTACGCCCTCCCCGTCATCAACCAGCTCAGGGTCTGGCTCTATAATCACATTGCCCTGAGCGTCATACTCAACTCTGCCAACACGGTCAACGAGTCTAGTGCTGAACCTGTCAGATACACCGAAAGAGATCAGCATCTGCCTCAGCTTTTGAGCTAACTCCGTTGCCTCTGGGTCGTAAGCGACAAGTCCCTGCCCCTCGGGAATGGGTGGCGCATCTGATCGCTCTACCGTTCTAGCGGTCCTTTCTGCCTCAGTTACGGCTCTGTCTACAGCGGCGCGAGGTGTTGGCGTATCCATCGTGCCGCCAAGCATTGCATCAGCAACGACACCCAAGCCCCCTGTCTGGCCCTTCTCGACTCGGTTCCGGAGGACTCTGACCGCTTCCCCGTCTGGGACAAGCGAGCTGAAGTCAGGTATCTGGGTCGGATCGGTAAACCGGCGCATCCTTCTGATGCTGTGATAAAGATACTGGCGCTCTTGCGGGGTAAGGTTTTCAAGCGGGTCTTTCTTCGCCGGAGTCTTACCTGTGACTTGTTTGATCAAGCCACGCATCTCCTGCGAGCCAAGCGTTATGTCCATTTGCTTAGTAGATAGAAGACGCTCAAACGCCTTGTTTGATGCGAGCACGTTGTCAAATGTCTTGGCTTCGTACTCAAGGGAGGCTCTTCTGCCCACAGGGGTGACGGGTTGGCGGGGTCGGTTGGGATCGATAGGGGCGCCCGTGTCTGGAGCTGTCCTCTCTGGGAACGCTGACAGCTCAACATCCTTGTTAGCCAGCGCAGTACCTAGATTGCCGATACGGCCCTTGTTCTGCGCTTTCAGCTCGGAAAGCGTGAACAGCCTTACCTCGGGCAAGTTGCGCTGTAGGCGTGCCGCATTGATTCGCTGTGTCATTGTCCAGCGATTTCTCGGTATATCCAGCTCTTCTAGTTGAGCAACAGACATATCCTTGAGGTCTGCATCGGGAGTTCCCGTCCTGCTGGTGCCGGTCGCCTCGTTGATCTCATCGGCAGTAAGCACCCTCGCCTCGGTAGAGGGCAGGTCTCTGCCCAAGCGGCGAATCTCCTCGACCTGTCTCGGGTTGTACTCGACACCCGCCTCAGTAATTCGATATTCAGTCTCTGCGTCCTGCTTGAGCCGGCGACTTGTCTCGGTCAGCCGATTGGCGACCTCTTGCCGCTTCTGCTCATCTCTGATCCTCGGCCCGACTTGGCGGAATCCGCTTTCGGCTGTAGGGTCATCTACTCGGATAGTCTCGGAGGTAGCGTCAAACTCCATCCCAAGAGGGAGCCTGTCGGACAGTCTTGACGCAATCCTGTCGGTAATCGTTTGGGCGTCTGACGCATCGATATTTAGCTCGTACTGGGGCTGGTCAAGGTCAAGACCATAAAGGTACTGCTGGCGGGCTTGCTCGGAGCGGTCAGGGATTTGCACCCCCTCCTGCTGGATTCTAGCCGCACGCTCTGGAGTTGGCGGACCTTCTTCAAGCTGTTCAAGGTCAGAGGCTGGCTCGCCCGCATCTATACCTGCTTGGCGGCGCCTCTCCCTCTCCACCTCCTGCGCTTCCCGCAACCGGAGTTCTTCAGCCGCCTCTCCCTCTGTCGGCTCTGTTATCTCCTTGGGGTCGGGCGGTCCTTTACGCTTGTATCTGCCTGTCGCGAGGCTGAATGCAAAATCAAAAATACCACCAGCGCCCGCGCCAACAATAAATTCATCTGCGGCGCTTTCACCGATAGGCCGCTCCGGGTCGTATATCGCTAGAGCTGACATGTCCCGAGCTACGCTAGAGACAACTTCTTGGATACCTTCTCGGCCAGCGCCTTTAAGCGCAGACCGGAGCCGTTGCATGAGCACACTGCCTTGAGGTGTATTTTCCCAATCCTTTGGTAGGCCGCGTAGCACCCTAAATGGCATACCGAATGTTTCTAGCGCACCAATCGCAATGTCTGATGCCTTGGAGAGAGCCTCTTGGCCCTCCGATATTTCAATGCCGCGATCTTCCGCTTGGCGTCGCTCTTCAGCTCCAAGGGCGAGCGACTGAGATGCGGCCACCCCGCTGGTGATTGCCCGCTGTGCAACTTTGCCTGCGGCGGCTAGCTTTGCGGCTCCGAGTCCGGGTATCACGAATGAGCCGATCTGGCCCAAGCCCTCTCCGATAGCCGCTACATTACTGTCGTCGTAGTCTGGGTTGTAGTTAAGAGTGTCTCTGATGTATTGATCGATCTCGCGCTGTGTATCAACCAAAGCATCATCATCAAGACCGGGGATAAGCTGTCCAGCACCCGTGAACGCGCTGGTGATGCCCCTCGCTAGACCGCCGGGAATACGACGTGCCGCTTCTCCGATGGAGCCAAGGAGGGATGTATCGTCCACGTCCATGCCGGCCATATGAGTGGCAATCTGCGATTCAGACAGGCCCGCCTGCAAAGCGCCGGCAACGTCATAGCCTCTGTCCTGCGAGAGATAATCTATGATCTGCCTGTCTGACAAACCGGCGGCTCTTGCCGCGCCTATGTCGTAGCTCATTGAGTCTCAAACTGCGCTGGGTCTACACTAGCACCAGAGCCGCCAGTGGGCATCTGAGGAATGTCTGTCACTCCGAATGTAGGCGCGTACAAGGTGAGCACCTTGTTCATCAGCTCGTAAACCTTAGCCTGCCTCTCCGCGGGGTCCGTGAACATAGCCCCCTCCATAGAGGCGTCTACAAGCGCAGTTGCCGTTCTAAACAGTTCGTTCCTGCCGATGCTTGCCGCCTTGGCTAGCTCGTTTTTGTACTGCGTAGCAAGGATGTCTAGCCTTTCGCGCTGGAGGCCGAGCTTGGCAATGTCAAGGTCACGCTGTTCGCCCCTACGGATATCCTCCTGACCAGCCTTGGTCTGGGCGATACGCTCTGCCATCTCCAGTCTAGACAGCTCTTGGCGTCCCTTTGAGGCCGCATCTGCCGCTCCAGAAATACCCTTGCTGATATCGCCACCGGCAACACCCGCTCCCAGCCTCATAAAGGTCTCAGCTAGGGTGCCCTTCTGAGAGCGCTCAATTACATCTGACAAGTCAAGAACAGGCGATGTCTGAGCTTTTTTGCCGGACAGGTCTGCGATCATCTTGTCTATAGAGGATATTGAGTCGTCGAAAAGCCCGTCATCTGGCGTGGACTTTCTTTGATCTGCGGGTCCGGACTTCAATTGGAGGTCGGTCACTGCATCCACAGCGGACGCGACCACGCTAGGCTCGGTGCCATCGGTTGCGGGCACGATATTCTGTCCTGTTAGGGGCGGGTTTTGGCCTGTAGACTGGACTGTGGCGTCAGTCTTCCCTTGCACCTGAGCATTGTCTATTGCGTCCATCTGCGCTTCGATGGAGTCGATATACGCCTGATTGCGAGCGATCTCCTCGTCCGTTTGTACCACGGGGACTGAGGAACCCTTGACAGCGTCGCTACGGCCAAATGGACTGCTAAACATGCTGAGATTCGGAACGGCGTCCATGATGCCGGCAGTAACGCGACGATCAAGGTCCACTAGCTCCGACCCCGCAGATGAGAGGCTTGAGCCGAGTGATGATATGCCTTCTGAAACCCTGTCGGGCAGATCACCAAGACCTGACGGAGCGATCATGCTGTAGTCAGGCATATTCATCTGCGCCTGCCTGACAAGGGTCTCATACGCTTCCTGAATGCTAACCCCTGCGGTTTGAGCAAGCACTTTAGCGCGGTCCAGAAGAGGGTCAACATACTCCTTCTGCATCCCGTACAAAACACCAGCTCCGGGCATGCTTGTAGAGCCACCATTTGCCATCTGCACTATCCCGCCCTGCGCCATACCCATCGGGGGCATAGCCGGTGGTGCAGACGCTATACCGCCCATAGGCATAGGAGGCATGCCGCCTTGAGGCATAGGTGGCCTAGGAGCCTGTGGAGAAGCCATAGGGGGCATTCCCTGCGGGGGCATACCACCCATAGGGGGTGCGCCCATAGGGGCCGCAGGAGGCTGTTGGGAGGCCATTTGAGGGGGCATCACGCTTCCAATGCCCATAGCCTCCATCATGATCTGATCTTTGACTGTGCCCTGATTTTGCTGTTGCTGTTGCTCTTCATGCCGCTTGCGCATATCAGTGCGCCGCTTGATCTCAGAAACAACCAGAAACTGCGGAACCAAACCGCTAGGGGCCGACGCTTCTTCCATCAAGGCTTTGTCTGGAAGCCCCTTGATGATGTCCTCTTGCTCAAGAATGTTCATCAGCTAGTCCCTATCGAAATGCGTTGTACAGGCCGACACCCGCGATACCGGCGCCCAGCAACTGCTGGGTCATGGACGGGCTGATGCCATATGATTGTGATATTTGTCCCGGCGCAATCGGTATGCCCTGTAACATAGAGCTGTAGAACGCCAGATTTTCTCTTGGGTATGCCTGCTGGCGGAGGAAGTCTGCGTAACCAATGTCCAAGCCGCGTTGCAAAAGCTCCCTTTCGATCTGTCCTGATGCCTGCATGGACCGGAGCCGCTCCATCTCCATCTGTTGTCTTTGTCCGGTGAAGTCGCCAAGCATTCCAGCCGCCGCGAGCCTCTGCTGGTCTCCGCCCATGAGCTGGCCGTATGCGGTCTGCCCAAGCTGTGCCGCTCTCTGAGCTTGTCCGTAGTTCATTTCCACGGCTCTAGCGCGAGCCTGCTCTTCCGCTATGCGACCAGCCTGCTCAATTCTAACTGCGTCCAGCCCCATCGCCGACGCCTGCTGTCTCGCCTGCTCTCCAAACTGAAAAGCGTTTGTGGCCGCGCCAAACGCCTGTTGCAGTCCGGCGCCTTGAATTTCGCGTATTTGGTCTTGCAGGTTTCGATCTCTTTCTGACTGCATGATTGCTTCGCGATATCCGCCCAAGCTACCAGTGCCAGCCGCTTGAAGACCCAGTTGCTGTCCGGATATCTCCGACTGGCGGCGTGCCTCGCCAATCATGGGATTTGTGACAAGTGCCGTGTAGGGGTTCATGTACCTCTGCATCAGCCCTGCGTTTGTCGCATACTGTGGGTCGTAGCCACTAAATACGTTGCGCTGTTGAAAGGCACTCCCGTAATGCGGCATTTCTTGCGCACGCCTAGTCACCTCAAGCATAGTACCGGCATAGGGGTTGCCCAGCCCTATCTGTCCAGCTATGTCTCCAGCCGCCTGCAACTCTTGTGGGGTGCCAGATACTCCAAGCTGATTCATCCTGCTCATTGCAGTTTGTTCTGCTGGGGTAAAGTATTTTAGTCGCGAACCACCATAAGGCTGGTACGGAACCGCGCTCTCATAGCCTGTTCTGGCTAATAGGTCACGGTAGTAGGGTTCTGCATACTCAGGCAGGTTTGTTTGAGTGACTGTTGACTCAGTTGGTCCGGACGATCCGCCTCCGCCGCACATTTACATCTCCTTACGAGCGCAATATCCAAATCGCTCGTATCCAGTTTCATCAAAAATACTTTCCAGCGTCTTGCCGGGAATCCCTGAGCCAATGGTGTACTTAACCTCCATCGCCCCTTTTTCTCTAGCCCAATCCTCAAACGCACGAATCACCGCTTTTGTCGCCTCTCTTGTGTGCTGTCTCATTTCTGGGTCTAGCGCAAATCCGTACTCTAGAGCGTCGTCCCCATCAAAAAGGGGGTTAGAAAATAACCCCCCAAGAAACGCGCCTCTCCCCACACCTGAGTTATCATCAACAACCAGACCTAAGTTTTGGTCTAGCTCTATTACATTAAAGATAGTCATTGGCAGTTTTTCTGCGCTGAGGGCGCGGTTTGCATACTTAGAGGCGCTCAAATAAATAGACAGCAACTTGGCAACCAGCGGAGCGTCTCTGTGCTCCATCAAACGCAAGCTAAACGCGCTCACACTATCTCCTTTTCGTAAAATGCAGATGTCCTGCGGAATCCGTCGTCTTTCAGCCACTCCCAGAAGCCAAAACGGGCTATACCCTCTATGCCGTCACATCCCGCTTCTCTTGCATGCTGGGTCAAGCTTTCAAGCATGTCGCTATACCATGCATCAAAGTCCTCGCCGCCCAAGAAGTGCATTGACAGCATGGTTTTTGCAGGATATCTGACGATCTCTGTCGTCACAGCGCCCCATACCTTGTCATCGCCAAATGCAACCCAAAGTTGAGTGTTGCCCATCATGACAGCGGCACAAAGATGCTCCATAGTCCAGCGACCACCCGCCCGATCTACAGCAGGCTCAAGGCAGTGCCGCGCCTGATTCCAAACGGTAGAGGCATGCTCTAGCGGGACCAAACTGATGTTCATATAGGCATCGCTTTCCTTGCATTAATAGACGGAGCCTGCTTAGTCGTGCCATTTCGATCCATCCTGACCCGATCCATCATACGGTCTAGCTCTTTGGCGCCCGCGTCAGAGCTTCCATCGCCTAGTCCTGACACGACATCAGCAGGAACAATAAACTCTCCCGGTGAAACCGCGACAGGCTGTTGGTCCCCGATCATGCCCGGAACCTCATCGTCCATGCCGCTACCGTTACCGCGAATCATGCCTTCTGTTTGAGCTTGCGGCTGTGAAGAGCGGAGAAGCATATTGCGGAGTTGCTGGAACATTTCCGAGCCGTATTTTTTGACAAACATGTCAACAACAGCGTCTGCATTGTCGATGCGCCCCAGAATCGCATCTTTTACCATATTGAACTCTTGCTCAGTGGGCATTGAGGCAGAGAACTCAGTTGGCACATTCGCTATGCCACCAGCAACAACCTCCGCGTTACCTACCGGCGTTCTAAGGGGCACGGTTCCACCGCCAGCAAAGCTGGGTTTGCTGTCGTACTCAATATCCCTAACGGTATAGGAAACGACACTGTTATCAGACGGGTCGACGAAGTACTGCTCATTGCCGACTCTAATAAAGGTGGTTCCCGTGGTGCCTCCCATTAGTCCTGCACCGCGCTCTCTTTCTGTCTGCGTGTAAAGAGCTGGGTCTATGCCTTGGGGCATGTGTCCCTTGTCTCGCAATTCCTCTAGGTTTTCATAAAACGCATCCTGCTCCGACTGCGACATGTCGCTACTTACGCCCTCGTACAATCTCCCGGTTTCGGGGTTGTAAACCATTTGACCGCCGTACCTAGTGGGCTGAGACGCTATCACATCATTCAGGTCTGACGCAGAAACGGATTTCTTGGAACCCATCAAGACGTTCACCCCGTACAGTAAATCGCGACGGCGGTGCAAGAACTCATCGATATCCCTGTAGTTAGCCGGCGACAGGTAACCATCCTCATCGGGGGTTGTGTCTAGTTCTAGCGGCTGTGATCCAGACTCTCCCGCCATCCACTTGTCGATGTCTGTGTATGAGAGGTTGTAGTCAGGCTTGGTCCTGTCTGGCGGCGTAATCGTGCCATCCCGAATGCCTGCGGCATAGTTCTGGCCTTCCTCAGACCCCATTATTTCGTCAGCAATATCCCGTAGTGCCCGCTCCCCTCCTGCACCCCCACGCCTGCCCGTCTTGGCCAGCTCTTCTGCATAATAGCGAAGACCCTCGTCATCCGGCTCCCTACCCAAGTAGCGGTAAAACAAGTCCCTGATTATGAGTCTAGACCTTTCGGCTTGAGCGCCCTGTTCTTGACCTGACAAAGAGCCTTCCTGTGAATAAACATCCACGCCTTCTATGTCTAGCATTCTCGCAAGGTAGTCTTTGATCTCGCGACCGCTCAGGGCCGTTAATGGGTCGCCGTAGCCGCCATAGTCAGTGTCGTCTGGTATCTGGCAGACAAGATTTTCGTCTAACGTGCCGGCCTTGCCATCGATACTGCATGAGTCTCCCGGCTGGGGGCCACCATTTGTGGTAGTGGGTACGCATTGGCGGTTGCCGTCTATAACTCCCGTTGAGCCGTCAGGCAAGACACATTGGTCCCCCGGATTGTGGTTATACTGACAAATGCCGTCATCATCCGTTGTCCCCGGAGAGCCATCTGCCATAGTGCATGACTGGCCTCCAAGCGGAATGTCTTCTGGTATGTGACAAACGCCCGAGTTGTTTATAACTCCATCACTGCCATCGGGCATCTTACAAGGATCTCCCGGCTTTACGTCGTCAACTGGATCAACAGGGTCTACGGGGTCGACTTCGTCTGGCGTATAGCCCCCGAGCGTGGCGTAGTAGTCCTTGATCTGCTGTAAGTATTCTTCTCGGTTTATAATTGGGTCAAAGTACTCGCCCGTGGAACTAAGTTGTTGGCTAGTCGGCCTGTATGAGCGATCTGGAATAATCGGCCTGCTTGCATCTTCTTGGTAATAAGAGAACTCAGGCTCAAACCCCGTCATGTAATCGCGAGGAGCACTAACTGGCTCTTTGCCTCGCAAGTTTGCTTGAACCTGCACAGGGTCTAAGCCCCCGTAGCCAGCATTCGCGGCTCCGCCGTAATAGCCGCCGAACGGGCTACCCGCGACTATGCCCTCAACGCTGTTTCCCCCGCCTGACAGCGGGATGCCAGTGGTCGCGCCCTGTTGTATAAGCGGCATAACAGAGCGGATGTACTCTTTACTAGAGTCTGCGAAATCAGTGGTAGCCAGCCACTCTTCTGTGCCGGGGAAGGAGTTGCTTGCAAAATACTGCCCGTTAGCGACATCGGTCCCCTGTTCCTTCGCCTCACCAAACCACTTCTGAAACCAGTTGTATGTCGGCTGATCCACCAGCCCAGCGTTCTTGAGTGCCTGCAATGCCTGCTGATTGGTAGACCCTTCCTCAATAAACAGGGTGTTTGCCGCGGTGTTGGCGGCGTCATCGGCGGCGGCTTCCTCTTCTATTGCGGTGACGTTGGCCGCGTTAAGGTTGTTGTAATAGTTCTCCAGTATCATTTGGTCTTCAGAGCCTAGAACCCCCTGATTCCCGACCAGCGCCAGCACCCTAGCCTCTTCATCGGTGGGGACTATTCCACCTTCATTCATGCCGGGAACAAAGGGAGGCGGCGTGTTGCGGCTCATCATGGAGCGATACGGGCTGTATCCGGGCTGTAGTCCCGGCTGTGCCATTCCATAGGCGCCTTGCAGGTCATCGTATGCCCGCATCCTCTTGGCCTCTGACTCCTCCCGCATAGCCCTCTGCTGGCGCTCAAAGTCCTGCTGGGTCTGCATTTGCTGTGACATGCCCTCGGCTGTCATTGCCCCGACAAGCTGTCCGCTGGTGCCGAGTGAGCCAATGCCGCGATTGACAAAATTCTCTGCACCGCCAAAGAGCGTCTGACTTACCGTGGGGTCTATCGGCGCCGTCGATGTCATCAGCTCTCCAATGCCTTGAGGCACTTCACCCGCCCCTATCCCGCTCATGCTAGGAACGCCGAAGCCTGCCGACGTAGACGCTTCAGCCGCGCCAATGTTGGACATGATGTCCCCGCCGGAATCCACGACAGACTGTAGGGTGTCTGAGCCAGTGGAAACCGCACTTGTCGCCGCGTCCGCGCCAGAGAACACTTCTCCAATACCTTCGCCAATGCCCGCAGTCAGGCCAGATGTAACACCAGCCAGTAACCCGCGCTTGAGGTCGCCTGTTATCGCCGCTGTGCCGATACCACTAAGAGCCGCTGTACCCAGTGTTCCCAGTTTTAAAGCGCCACCAAGTGCGCCGAACAAAAGGGGGAGGAACGCCTCTGGTTGTCCAGTAACGGGGTTGGTGGTCAACTTGCCGGTTGGAGACAAGGCCGCAATGCCAGCCACCTCAACAGGATTCATATGCACAAGCATGGTGTCGCCGTAGCGCCCATGTTGCGCCATCTGGTCCATCATCGGTTTCGCTGGATATCGATTCATTAGCTTGTCTCTACCCCAAACATGTTAAAGCTAAGGCCGGTATTGCTTGCATACACCTTAACCTCATCGCTTTGATTTAGTGTTAGCCCTAGCACGGCAGAGAATGTCTCGTTTGCCGCGACGGTTTTGTCGTAATAAAGGTACTGTTTATCGGCTGTTGTAGCCCCTGCCACATGAACGCTTACCCGGAAGGTAAGACCTCCAGCCGTCCTGTTGCATACAACCAGCGAGCTAACGGTCGTTTGATTAAGGTTGGGCGCTGTGTACAAAGTTGTGGTGGTTGTTGCCGCAGGAGCTAATTGACCCAGTACCTTGATTACGTCAGCCACTGCTTGCCCCCATCAACAGGAACTGGAACCGGCGCAGGGCCAGCGATGAGTCCTTATTGGTCTTGTTTGTATTGCCCTCTACCGTGCTGGATATGTCTTGCAGGGACTGCTCTATTGTTCTTCTCGCAACCTGCTCATTCTGTTGCTCGTATTCTTTGTTCGCTACGGGCAAGGTGGTATATCTAGACATTAGCGCTTGCCATCCGGCTTGATGTCAAATCTCAGATCACCCAAGGTCCAGCCGTAATCGGCGCCCTGCGTGTTTATTTTTATAATCACCTCTCTGGTCCTTGCTCGCAGGTGATACTGGCCTGTTGTGCTGTTGATTTCCGCCGTATCCAGCACCGTTTCCGTGTTGAGCGGAAAGTCCTTGCCTCTGATCTCCATAGAGAGGTCTGCGGCGGAGGTGGTGCCCCGAAACGTAAAGTCCGGTATCACCCTCCTCACTGCCATAAACGACTCGCCATCACCCAGCCCTATTCCCCCAGAAGCTACAAATGCATTCAGCGGCTCTCCGTCCGCGCTATGCCCAAATTCGTGCGTGTAAAGATAATTG
>CAACVD010001621.1_pt1 | contig 10804 bp, 16 predicted proteins | sample 2381771 | NCBI WGS metagenome assembly CAACVD01 (sample SAMEA5211965, study PRJEB30684) | marine metagenome | biome: Marine; feature: Epipelagic; material: Water | collected 2015-10-15 | depth 15 m | reverse complement strand
CTGACGATACTTTTATGACCATAGGGTTTGTATATGATCCGAAAGATCAAAAGTTTCACGTTTTTCAAAACAACGTTTTGGCTGGCACAGTTGTCAGCACAAACGTACCAGACAATGAGGAATTAGCTCTTTCTTTTGGTATACAAAACGGTGCTGCTGCTGCGAAAACTTTGACTGTTGATTACATTGGCGCATACAAAGAACGTACTGCGGTAACTGAATTATAAGGGGGTGAGTCATGGCTGATGCTGTCACTTCTCAAACAATTCAAGATGGTGAACGAAAAGCGGTTCTTAAATTCACGAATGCCAGTGACGGTACGGGTGAAAGCGCTGTCAAGAAAGTTGATGTCAGCGCTCTTACTACAAACCATCGCGGTGAGGCTTGCACAGGTGTTGCCATAAATAAAATATGGTGGCAATGTACAGGTCTTTCCGTAAAACTGGAATTTGATGCTACGTCAAATGTATTGGCGATTGGTCTTTCTGAAGATTCTAATGGGTATCACGATTACTCTAATTTTTCTGGCATACCAAATAATGCTGGCAGTGGAGTAACGGGTGATATTGATTTCACCACCGTTGGACACTCAAACGGTGATACCTACATGATCATTCTTGAGCTAATCAAAAGTTATGGCTGATACGTCTGACGTAGAGCGCACGAAATCGGGAAGGCTTACTTACAGAGGTGAGTCTTTTCCTGCTTACAATAAACAGGTCCGAACTCGTGGAGAGCGTAAAAAATTTAAAGTGTTGGCAAAGAAAGGCGATCAAGTTAAGATTGTTCGATATGGAGACCCCAACATGTCGATAAAAAAAGATCAGCCAGCTCGACGCAAAAGTTTTAGAGCAAGACATAATTGTGATGCGGTGGAGAAAAAGAAAGATGTTTTTACCGCAGCCTATTGGTCTTGTAAGAATTGGTGAATGAAATGATTAGAGAAAGGCGCACTCCAAGATTACCAACTTCGGGTTTTCTCCCGGATATTTTTTCCTCCCCAACAAGGTCATTTCCTAAGCCACAACGCCCAATATTTGACAGGTTTAGGGGTAGCCCTTTCTTGGATCGCTTTCGCCCTCCCTTTTTAAGACCAAGAACAGAGGTGGATAGGGCAGCGGATGAATACGCTTCGGCACAAAGTCCCTATGCTGGCTTACAAGACTATCTTTTGAATCGACCCGTTTTTGATCGTGGCACAAGACCTTCTGTCCAGATGCCACAGATACGAAGGCTTGATCGCCCTGATTTTACAGCCAGAGATCAAAAACGGAATTACGCAAGAATGTTGCAACAACAAAGAAGACAAGACCAAGCTGCCTCACAAGAACGTACACAAGCGATAGATGCGCTTAAAAAAGAATTAGGTACAGAAAGAAAAACCGATCTTGGTAGAATCAGCAGAAATATTGGAGATACAAAATCTGAGCTTGAACAGTTATTAGCAGGTCTTAAAACGGGGGTCGCAGAAGATATAGGTGGCACTAAGTCTGAGTTGCAAGAGCTTATTAAAAATATTGAAAGCGGTGTTGGTGAGAACCTTACAGAAACTAAAACTGATTTGACTGCAAAAATTGATACGTTGCAAGGTGGTTTAGGAACTGTCAAAGAAAACATAGCGCAAGAACTTGAAAAACAAAAAGATACCTTGACGGAAGCGGATAAAACGTCTGCAGATAATCTGCAAGGTCAAATTGACGGGTTAAATCAAGAATTTACTACGCTTTCTGATGATATCAAGACAGAGACTGGAGAGCAGACTGATCTTTTGCGCGAGGAGAGAGAGCAACTGATCACAGACCTTAATGCAAAAATTACCGATATTTCTGGATCTGTTGAAGGCTTACCGATCACTGATCTTGAAACTAAGTTTGAAAACTTGCAAGCTGATGCAGATGCTATTAAAGAAACATCATCTGACGAGAAAAAAGCTCTGTCAGAACAGATTGAAGCGTTGAAAGAAAGTCTTGCAACGGCAGAGGGCACCACCCAAGCGGATATACAAACAGCGATTGACACGTTGCGTCAAGAAGTGACAGGACAAAGCGCAGAACAAATATCAGCGTTGCAAACGCAACTGGAAGGTGTAGGCACGCAAAGAGCAGCAGATATTCAAGCAGCGCTTGACCCAGCAGTGACTGATTTACAAACACAGATAGAAACTCTGCGAGGAGAAATACCACAACAACAAGAGGCTGTTGATGTTGAAGCACTGAGAAAGCAAATAACCGATGAAATTATGGGTCAAATGCCAACGGCTCCTACACCAACCCCTACCCCGGAGCAACCTCCAACAGTGACTGCACCTTCAGTCGTGCAAACTCCAGAGCTAACACCAAGCGCTTCTATTTCACCACAAGATATTATGAAGATGGCGGTTGGTCTTAATGAGCCAGACCTTCAGTATGACATGAATAATGATGGCAGAATCACCTCTGCCGACGCTCTGGCTTATGTGAAACAAAATCCAGCTCAACCTCCAGTGCAAACTCCAACGCCCGTCGTAGAGCCTGTGGCTGCAATGCCAGCAATTACCCCACAAGATATTATGAAGATGGCTGTGGGAAGCATGACTCCAGATTTACAATATGATATGAATAGTGACGGCAGAATCACTTCGGCTGATGCTTTGGCTTATGTGAAACAAAATCCGATGCAAGCACCAGTGCAAGCAGCACCGACACCCGTTGCTCCTCCTCCAACTGGGTCTTTTGGTATGATGAATCCTTCTATGAATTTTGGGGGATCAACAGCGCTTGGTATACCAAGCATCTATCCTATGCCCACGCAACCTATGCCGACACCAGTAACGCCTCCTCCACCAGTTATGCCAACACAAACTTTTGCAAGAGGCAGGGCGAGTGGCAGGGCGAGTGGAAGGGGAAGAGCAGGAGGTCGAGGTCGCTAATGAGTACGAGAGCAAAAGTTAAAAAAAGACAATTTGCACCAGTTGCCAAAGATAAAAGTGGAACTCCGCTTAAATATCTTCAAGGCTTGACGCAAGCGCAACGCAAGAAAAAGAAAGCGGAGATGAAGTCCACAGCAGAGAAATACAAGAAAGGAACGCTTACAAAAGCGGAAATGAATCGAATATCAAAAGAGAGGGCGGCTCGTGGCAAAAAAAAGTAGTGGCACTCCAGCGTGCGTAAAAAGTAATGCAAAAAAATATAATAAGTCTGTCAGCACCCTTAACAAGGTGTACAAGCGAGGGTTGGGAGCGTACTATTCGGCAGGAAGTAGAAATGTACCAGCAAGCGCTTGGGCTTGTGGTCGAGTGAAATCTTTTGCTAGTGGAAAAGGTGGTGCAAGAAAAGCAGATGCTGATCTTCTGCGAAAAAATGTAGGAGGAGAGATTGCTTTTGATGCAAAAAAATCAGACCTCAATAAAGACGGGAAGATAAGTAAATACGAAAGAGCGCGAGGAACCGCTATTGCAAAAGCTCAAGCTCTGAAAAAATTCAATACAGGTGGCACTGTCATGGTACAAGGTCGTGGTTGTGGTGCTATGATGGAAAGCAAACGTAAGAAAACAAGGGTTCCAGAAAGTTAATTAAGAGGTGATATTATGGCAGGGCATAAACCAAAAGGCATGATGAAAGGCGGTGGCATGAAAACCAAAGGCATGGCTAAGATGATGGGTGGTGGACCTATGAAAACTAAAGGCATGGCTAAAATGCCTATGAAGATGAAGGGCGGTGGCACCATGAAGACGAAAGGCATGGCTAGGGGTGGAATGATGAAAACCAAAGGTATGGCTAAAGGCGGTATGATGAAAACCAAAGGTATGGCAAGAGGTGGACCAATTAATAAAAACTCTGGTTTGTTTGGCAGATAGTGGCATATCTTCAGAGCAATATTCCGTATTTCAAGTGTTGGGTGCGAAAAGAATACACTCACAATCATGCTAAATATCATGGTGAGTTTTTACATGCTCTTGCGATTGCAGTGACTTGTATACCAGACCGTAGCTTGAGTTTTCAGGTGGTTTTTACAGGGGCAGAAACATACGAAGATGAGCAAGAGGAAAATGTCCACGGAGGGGCTATGTGGGCAAGAATGCCCATCAACGCTTTGGTTGCTGACACACCTCTTGAAGCGTGGCCTCAACCGATGGAACCCCGACTGATTCAGCCGTGGGATTGCTCTTCAAGAGGTCATCAGGTACATGTGTATGATCGGACGAATAGTTCCCCTTGGATTTGCAAAATCAACGGAGAGTTTTATACAGGTCGGTATTACTTTACGGTGGACTACACCGACAGTGCGATAAGCGACGATCCTGCTCAACACAAGCAAAGTCATGTTATAGAGCTGATTGATGCAGGTGAGTGGACAGGAAATATAGTGGCTTTACCCAACAACAGAGTAAGAGTTACTAATCCAGCTCTTTGGGAATGTGGCGATGGACCCCCTGATTTTAAACCGAGCCAGTGGACACACAGCGCAGAATGTGATAGTAGTTACATGAATCCTGAAGTCACATTCGATAATTTATACGCAGGAGCAGAAGATGGCAACGAGCAGTAGTAGAGACTTTGAGCTTGACGTAGCTGATTACGTGGAGGAAGCGTTTGAGCGTTGTGGTTTGGAGCTACGCACAGGTTACGATCTCAAAAGCGCTACAAGATCGCTCAATCTCATGCTTGCTGAGTGGGCCAACAGAGGCTTAAATCAGTGGACGGTGGCGCAGAAAACGATAGATATGGTAAAAGATACCACTGTTTACACGATAGATTCTACGAATCCAACAGCCACGATTGATGTGCTTGACGTTTTTATCAGAGAAACGATACAGTCTCAAATAACTGATGTTCCACTTTCCAGATTATCACGAGCACAATATGCTCATATCTCCACAAAATCTACGACGGGAAAGCCAAATCAGTTTTTTATCAACAAGGTGCTTTCTCCAACGGTTACAGTTTGGCCTGCTCCTGATAAGAGTAGCACGTACACTTTACACTTAAATGTGCTTACGAGAATGGAAGATGCTGATGTCGGTGTAAACACGATGGACCTTCCCTTTCGCTTCTATCCTTGTTTAGCGGCTGGTCTTGCTTATTATCTAGCAATTAAAAAAGCACCCCAAAAAGTTGGAATGCTGAAGCAAATGTATGAGGAAGAGTTTAATAGAGCGCTGTCTCAAGATGAAGAGCGTGCTTCTTTCCGTGTAGCTCCCGACCTTCGTGATTATAATGTGGCCTGATCATGGCATTCGCTTCTAACAAGAAAGCCTACGGAATCTGTGACATCACAGGATTTCGATATCGTTTAAAAGATATGAAGAAAACGTGGAATGGTCTTTTAGTAGGTCCAGATCAATGGAGTCCGAAACATCCGCAACTTATGCCAAAACCAACACCCGTAGATCCCACTGCGTTAAAAGATCCAAGACCAGACCCATCAAGCGATGGGAATGACAATAACGCTTTCGTTGTGTACACTAATGTTGGCCTTGGAATTATTGGAACAAAACTCACGACTTTTGAGATCACTTCACAAGTCGGTAGCGTAACGGTGACAACGACATGAGCTTTACACTAGCAACGCTTAAAACAGCCGTACAAGACTATTTACAGGTGTCTGAGACCACTTTCAATACAAACCTTACTACCTTCATAAAAGAGGCTGAAAGTCGCATATTTAAGCTCGTACAGCTTCCTGAACAAAGGAAGAATGTGCAAGGAACATTGACAAGCAGTAATCGTTTTTTGGCAACACCCACCGATTTTTTTGCACCTTTTTCTTTAGCCGTCATTGATAGCTCACGCTATTATTATCTGGATTTTAAGCATCCATCGTTTTTGAAGGAGTTTTCTCCGACTACCACTACCACTGGAAGACCTCGATATTACAGTCTGTTTGATGAGTCAGCGTTTGAGGTATCACCAGTGCCAAACTCTAATTACACCGTAGAGTTGCATTACTTGCACAAGCCGAACTCGCTTACGGCAGGGAGCGATAGTGGAACCACACTTTTGAGCACAGATCATCCAGATCCTCTTTTTTATGGCACTTTAATAGAGGCAGCATTATTTTTGAAAGAGCCACCCGATGTGATTGCACAGTTTGAGGCACGTTTCAAAGAAGGCGTTGCTAGGATGAAGAATTTAAGTGAAGGTAGGAATACAAGAGATGAATATCGTTATGATTTATTGAGAACAGGAGTCTCTTGATTTTGAAAAAAATAAAAGATTTGAAAGGCAAGCATGTTGCGATAATAGGTCTTGGCAACTCACAAATTGATTATGTAATCGGAGTAGAAAACAGCAAGGAGTGGGATGAGATTTGGTGTATCAACAGTGCCATTTCTGTTTTTGATTGTGATCGCGCTTTTATGATGGACCCGGCATCACGATATCTAGATACGGAAGATGCTGGAAATCAAACTAACGTCATGCGTAGGGTATTACCTACCTATGACAAACCAATTTATACTTGTGAATTAGATAAAAGAGTCCCCTCACTCGTAGAATATCCAATCGCAGAAGTCGTGAAGGAGGCTCGATGTGCGTATCTCAATAATACGGTTCCGTTTGCCATCGCTTTTGCGTACTGGCATGAGGTGGCTGAAATCTCTCTGTTTGGCATGGATTACAGTTATCGGCATAATCTTCATTTCGCAGAAGCTGGTAGAGCTTGTGTTGAATTTTGGATTTGTAAGTGTATAGAGCGTGGTATACAGGTTGGTGTAAGTCCAAGAAGCAGTCTTCTGGATCAAAATGTTCCATTACACGAGCGCCTGTACGGATATCATCGGTTGGATGACCCTCACGTAGCCATGCCTGATCCGCAAGGCGAGTGGGTTTTATGTAAGCGATCAGAGTTACCTCAGATGATTAAAAAACACAATCTTGAAACGGTAGAGTTGCCAAGAGCTGCAGAGCCGTATAGGGGATGAAAGATCAAGCATTTGCGTTGGGGCAGATCATGGTCTCAACGACGGAAAATATGGGTCATACCCCAGAGTTTTGGGCTGAACAAATAACCAAAAAAATATGCGGTATCAGTGCAAATGCAGCTCCGCACGTAAGAATGCAAGCTGAGGCTTTCAGAAATGACGTATATAAGATAGTATTGCATGGAGTCAAGAATGCGATATCATCTGACAGAGTGACCATCAGAGGATGTCTGAGCGATCAAGGTCACGATGATATGGCGAAAATAATTAAGGAGTTATGAGAGATGGCAATAACCTCTGCGATACCTACATCGTTTAAATCTGAGGTGCTGAAAGGCACCCACAATTTTACCAATAGTTCTGGCAACACGTTCAAACTAGCGCTTTACACAAGTAGCGCGACGTTAGGCGCAACAACAACAGCTTTTACCACAACAGGTCAAGCGAGTGGCACTAACTACACCTCTGGTGGAAGTGCTCTCACAAGCGTTACACCAACGACCAGCGGAACAACCGCTATATGTGATTTTAGCGATTTAACCTTCAGTACAGCCACGGTGACAGCTCGTGGTTGCATGATCTACAACGATACCAACAGCGACAAAGCCTGCGCGATTATTGACTTTGGTGGAGATAAAACTAGCACAGCAGGTGATTTTACCGTTGTGTTTCCAGCAGCTACAGCAACTGGGGCGATTATTCGTCTAGCGTGATGCCGTATGCCCCTCACGCCACTGGAGTTTAAGCCGGGGATTGATAAAGAATCCACCGACTACACGGTAAAAAACGGATGGGTTGATAGCAATCTTGTGCGCTTTCGTCAGGGCCGTGTAGAAAAAGTTGGCGGTTGGTCAAAACTTGGATCTGATTTTTTCTTAGGCATCGGCAGAGCTTTACATTCTTGGATTTCTTTGGGTGGCACACGCTACCTTGGGATCGGAACTACTTTCAAGTATTACATTGAAGAGGGTGATGCGTATTACGACATTACCCCAATAAGAACCACAACCAGCGCTGGTGATGTAACTTTTAGTGGTACAGACGGTAGCTCTACAATCACTGTTACAGATGCTTCGCATGGAGCTGTCACAAACGATTTTGTCACTTTCTCTGGCGCAGTATCTCTTGGAGGTTTAATTACAGCGACTGTTCTAAACCAAGAGTATCAGATACTGCTTGTAACAGGCACCAACACCTACACCATCACCGCCAAAGATTTGGATGGAAACGCGGTCACAGCAAACTCCAGTGATTCAGGAAACGGTGGATCAAGCGTTGTTGGCACCTATCAGATCAATGTTGGGCTTGATACTTACATATCTCAGACAGGTTGGGGTGTTTCTACGTGGGGATTTGGTACTTGGGGATCCGCGGTTGCATTATCTAGCAGCAATCAGTTGCGCTTATATTCTCACGATAATTACGGTGAGAATCTAATATTTAATCCTCGTGGTGGCGGCATTTATCGTTGGGTGGAGAATGACGGCAAAACCACTAGAGCCTTGGAGCTTGCGACCCGTAGTGGTGCAAACTTAGTGCCTACAGTAGCACTGCAAGTTGTTACTTCAGAGACTAATCGACATCTGATCGTTTTAGGTGCAGATCCAATTTCCAGTGGTAGCAGAACTGGTGCGGTTGATCCAATGTTGGTAGCGTTTTCAGATTCTGAAGACGAGCTTGAGTTTGAGCCAAAAACCACCAATGCGGCTGGTTCTGTACGCTTATCCAGCGGATCATTTATTGTTGGTGGCATAAAATCAAGGCAAGAACTTTTAATTTTTACTGACACAAGTCTGTATTCCATGCAGTTTATCGGCCCTCCGCTTACCTTCTCGATCAATCTCATCAATGAGGGAGCCGGGCTTATCGGGCCAAAAGCGTCCGTCAACGCTCCAAACGGAGTGTTTTTTGCGAGTAAAAATTCCTTCTATTTGTACAACGGATCTGTTCAAAAATTATTTTGTAGCGTGCAAGAACACGTTTTTAATGATCTCGACGTGGGTCAGGCGTTCAAATGCTTCATGGGGCTGAATGCTGAATATAGTGAGATGTGGTTTTTCTACCCTTCAAAAGAGGATGCCACTGGAGAGATATCGCGGTATGTAATATACAACTACCAGGAGAATACGTGGGCTGTGGGTAGTCTGATCCGATACGCTTGGTTAGACGCAGGGATTGAAGATTTACCCTTAGCCTCTGCAACTACTGGTGGCACCAACTGTATATTTGAGCACGAAACCGGATATGATGATAATGGCTCTCCCATGACCGGAGTATTTGTAGAAAGCGGAGATATTGATATTGCTAATGGTGAGGCATATTCATTTGTGAAAAAAGTAATACCTGATATGAAATTTATTAAGCCGACAAGCGCTGATAATACACCAGCCATGAATTTTGTTCTCAAACGTAGAAACTTTCCCGATACGTCGCTAACTACCGATGCAACAGTGCAAGTAACGGAAACTTCTACCTTTGCGAACCTTAGAAGTAGAGCTAGACAGGTTGTATTTCGCTTTGAAAGCGACGATGATAACACGACGATTGATCAGCTTGGATACAAATGGAGGCTAGGAACGACAAGAATAGACTTGCAACCAAGTGGTAGAAGAGGGTGAGCAGTATTCTTGAGACTCGTTTACCGCTTGCCAAAGGTGGAGAAAAAGTTGATGCAGAAACTTTCAATCGACTGATACGTGTACTAGAATTAAACTTGGGTAGGGTAGAGCTGGATAGGAGTCCTCATTTCAATGCGAATGAAATTAGTGAGTTACAGTTTGCAACGGGTGCTATTATTTTCAATACAACAAATAGCATCCATCAAGCATTCGATGGGACCGCGTTCCGCGACCTCTACAGCCATCAAACATATCCAACAGGATTGGGTATTACAACGACGCTTGGCGCGGTGACGGTGACAATCTCATGAATCCTATGTTACAACAAAGAATACAAAATCTTATGGGTGATACACCGATAGCTATGGCAGAAGGTGGTGAAGTGGATCAAATTACCCCCACCGAAGAGATGCAAGTTGAGGAAGCGGTGCTTGAAATGAGCGATCCAGTAACCGCTATCAACGAAGCCTTAGTAGAGACTCAAAGAGCCAAAGAAACCGCTACAGATGAATTTGAGCGCAAAAAACTTGATCAGCTTGAAGAGTCTTTGAAGATATCAGCCGATGCACCTTTGGCAGAAATGGCAGTAGAATTATCCAAAGCAGGTCGTGGTGAGGATACAACGCTTGCTCATCTTACACCCGGTGAAGTAGTTTTGCCCAAGGAAATGTTTGAAGATGCAGAATTTGAATCTGCGGTGGAGAAAAGATTTTCAGAGCTTGATTTAAACCCAGAGCAATATGTAGTGGGTTTGGGCATTGCAAGTTTAAATCCCTCCACGGGCTTGGAAGAGTTTGGTTTTTTTCAAGAAAATTGCCAAGTTTGCAAAAAAAGCGATTAAGAAAGTTGTTAAGCCAGTAGCAAAAGTTGCTCAATTTATACCCGGTCCTTGGCAAGCGCCAGCGGCTCTCATCAGCAAAGCAAGCACAGTATATGATGTTGCGAAAGGAAGGGCATCACCTCTTGCCTTAGCAGGATTGGTTGGACCCACCGCCATAGGTGGATCGATCACAAAAAACTTGGGTGATATCACAAAAGCTGGTGGGATAGGCAGTCTTGTTCAAGCGGCACCGGGCGCTATCATCGAGGGCATCAAAGGAATACCCGGAGCGATTTCGTCAGGCATCGGAAGCCTCATAAAAGATCCTCTTGGCACTATTGGAAGTGTATACCAAGGCCAAGGTATACCCGGTGTTAAGGGTTCTGCACAGTTACTAAGTGCTATCAATCAGTCTCAAGGTGGATTCATGCCTGTGAGCATGACGATGGGGCAAGGCATGAGTAG
>CAACVD010001620.1_pt1 | contig 10806 bp, 11 predicted proteins | sample 2381771 | NCBI WGS metagenome assembly CAACVD01 (sample SAMEA5211965, study PRJEB30684) | marine metagenome | biome: Marine; feature: Epipelagic; material: Water | collected 2015-10-15 | depth 15 m | reverse complement strand
TCATCAATGGTATCCGGGCATACAAAATCAATATAGGTCACGCTTTTCTGCTGACCTATTCTGTGCGCTCTATCCTCTGACTGAAGCCTAATCTCTAGATCATAACTGTTGCTGAAATAAACAACAGTGTTGGCTTCTGTGAGAGTGATGCCATAACCACCTGTTCGGGGTTGCCCGACAAAAAACCTTAAATTGGAGGAAGGGTCTTGAAAGCGTTCTACGATATCTTGTCTATCATCTTGGTCGGTTTCACCATAGTAGCTTGCTACGCTGTCGTCGCCGTACCGCTTGCGTAGTGCTTCCTCTATGCGTCGTATGTCGTAAGACCACGTCGCCCAGATAATAACCTTACCCTGTGTTTCTTCTGCTACGTTGAGCAATTCTTCCAAGCGGCTGTTTTTAAGCTCTTGGATGTCTCCCTCATCTGGCTTAAGAAAACCACAGCATATTTGTTGTAGGCGCATAATCTGCGTCAAGACAGACTGCGTCGTAGACAACTCTCCCTTTTCTAACATCGCCAAAGCAAATTCTTTCATCTGACCGTAAGCTTTTTTCTGTTCACTACTCAGTGGGATCTCTCGTCTTGTATAAACTTTGTCCGGTAAATCAAGGCAATCTTTCTTCAAAACACGCAGACTAAACTCATCCAATTTGTTGCCAAGCTCGTCTAGGCGTTGGTATCCCGCAATTTCTTGAAAGCTATGTGCCCCTAACGTCCGACGACGGACCACGGCATACCGAGATTGAAAGCTGTAGTAACTTGCAAAACCTAAGGCCCTATCGTCAAGAAACGCACACTGTGTGTACAAATCCATTGGAGACTTAGAAATAGGCGACCCTGTCAATATGCGTCGGTACTTGGCTTCTCTACCCACCTTCACAAGGTTTTTTGTTCGCACGGCACCTTTGTTCTTAATCGTGGTGCTTTCATCCACAATAATAAAACTGCGTGGGTTGTTGCGTAGATACTTCATTGCCACATTCGTGCCTTTTTCCGTACTAAACGCTTCAGTGTTCATCACCAACACGTTCAAGTGTCCCGGCTCACGCTCCGCAGGCACAGCAATCTGACGCAACTCGTCCTTGAATTTATTGGTAAAGTTGGGTTGCCAACGGACCACGGACCTTGGAATACGGTCCGGTAGATGACGCGGAATCTCTTGCTTGACCCAGTTGTCATAAACCCCTTTCGGTGCTACAACAAGCACTGTGTCTATTTCGCCTTCTTCAAAAAGCGCACCGATGGTATCAATAGTAACCTTGCTTTTGCCGGTACCCATCTCCATGAAAAGCGCGTAGTACGGGCGTTTCCACGAGTTTACAAACGCTTGTCTTTGGTGTTCATAAGGCTCAGTTTTAAACTCAAACATTTTTTTCCTCCCGTGCTTGATATGCAACTATATATGATGTTAAGGTCTCTTTCCAGCCCAAAAACAACGGGCCTAACCACGAGAGGAGACTAAAATGAGCGAGGAGCTCTTGGATTTCATGGAAGCTGACACCCAGTCCGGGGCTTCCAACGTCGAAGGAGTATCTGACGGAGGACTGCAATCAGTAGCAGATCTTGCACGCAATGTTCGGGAAAAAGAGACTCTGATCTCTGAACTCGAAATGAAGCTCAAGGAAGAGAAGCGTGAACTGCTGAAACTAACCGATGAAGACCTACCAGCGCTTCTGCTTGAATACGGTATCACCAAATTTGAGCTGGAGGACGGATCTAAAATTGAAGTCCGACCCACCTATGGCGCTCATATCAAAGCTGAAAACAAACCTTCCGCATTCACATGGCTTCGAGACAATGATTTCGGAGACATAATTAAGAATACGGTAGCTTGTAATTTCGGTCGTGGGGAAGATGGGCAGGCTCACCGCTTCATCAAAACCGCACAACAGCTTGGTTTATCACCCGAACAAAAAACGGATGTGCATCCAAGCACGCTAAAAGCGTGGGTTAAAGAGCGCGTCGAACACGGGGAAGAATTCCCTATGGAATTGTTTGGCGCATTTATCGGTCAACGAGCAACAATCAAGAGAGGTAAATAACATGGCTAAAGCACAAGTAGCTGTGCAGGAAGAAAACAATATCGTCGTATTTGATACTTCGATGTTCGAGCAAGACGCTGGTAAAGGTCTTGAAAACATAGGGCAAGATGATCTGGCATTACCCTTCCTAAAAGTATTGAGTCGTCAAGACCCAGTGCTGGACGATTTAGACGATGCGAAGGCCGGTGACATTTTAAACACCGTGACCAACCAGACGTTTAAAGGAAAAGAAGGGATAAAGGTCATCCCCTGTGCGTACCAACGACGTTTTATCGAATGGGCACCGCGTGGACAAGGCACTGGGGCACCAGTGAACATCTTCACACCTGATCAGGAACGCCCAAAGACAGAACGTAGTAAAGACGACAATCGTGATTACGTCGTCGGTGGTAATGGCACATACATCGAAGAAACACACCAGCACTTTGTTCTGGTTATCGACGGTGACATGGTCAGTACTGCTTTGATTGCGATGAAATCTACGCAGTTAAAAAAGTCACGCAAATGGAACTCCATGATCGCCCAGCGCACCCTGATGGGAAAAAATGGACCCTTTAATCCTCCGCGCTTCAGCCATGTATACACGCTGAAGACTGTGTCTGAAGAGAACTCAAAAGGTTCTTGGCACGGATGGGAAATCTCTCTCGACGGAATGGTCGATAACGGAGCTTTCTACCAGCAAGCCAAAAAGTTCAATGAACAAATCATGGCAGGGGATGTGGAAGTTAAACACGCCAACGATGAAGTTGGTGAGGACAACGTTCCATTTTAGGGTAACGGGGGGCTTTGTCCCCCCTTTTCTGGAAACAGATTATGTCTGATGCAAAAAAGTTTTCGGCTATCTTTGATGGCCTTAAAGGGGCGTATGGCACCTTTAAAATCGATAGTAAAAAAGCTGACGGCAAGAACACTGGAAAAGCATCCTTGTTACGTGAACCACGGACCACGGAGCTTTGGGAGGGCCACCTTTCTGGGAAAGGTAACAGTATTGGAATTATCCCAATCAATGAGGATAATCAGTGTGTCTGGGGATGCATTGATATTGACCAATACCCTTTAGACCATAAACGACTGATCGAAAAAATCGATCAAGCGGGCGTTCCTTTGGTGGTTTGCCGATCAAAATCAGGTGGTGCACATTGCTTTTTATTTACCAAAGATTGGATCAGCGCGAAGTTGATGCAGAACACTCTGCAACATATCGCCGCGGGTCTAGGTTATGGCGGCAGTGAAGTATTTCCAAAACAAATCCAGTTATTTCTTGATCGTGGGGACGTTGGTAACTTTCTCAATCTGCCGTATTACGATGCAGATGACGGACTACGGTATGCCATCAATGCGGATGGAAGCGCCGCGACCCTCCAAGAGTTTTTTGCTCTTTACGACAACGCCGCCCAGACTAAAGAACAGGTAGAGGCGTTAACACACCAATCGATAGATAACACCCCGATTATTGATGGCCCTCCTTGTCTGCAAACCATTTGCTCAAACAAAATTGGTGAAGGTGGCCGTAACAACGGCTTGTTTAACGTTGGAGTTTATCTTCGGAAGGCACACCCAGATACATGGCAAGATGAGATCTTGCACCACAACATGTCGTATATTGACCCACCTCTGCCGCTTAACGAAGTAAATTTGGTTGTTAAACAACTTGAACGAAAGGATTACGCGTATAAGTGTTCGGATATGCCTATCCAACCCTACTGCAACAAAGATGTTTGTATCACGCGAAAATTTGGGATAGGTGCCGCCGTGTCTGACATGGCTATCGCTAACCTGCGAAAATATAATTCCGTACCACCTGTGTGGTTTCTTGATGTAAACGGCGTGCCGCTTGAGCTAGACACAGACGCTTTGTTAAGTCAGGTTTCTTTTCAAAAAGCCTGTGTAGAACAATTGAACTTTATGCCACAAACCCTACCTAAACGAGGTTGGGAAGGGCGCATCAATCAGTTGATGAAAGAAATGTCCGACACCGATGGTGCCATCATTGAGGTTTCGCAAGATGCTTCCATTACAGGTCAGTTCTACGAGTTCCTTGAAGAGTTTTGTAGTAACAGTCAACGTGCAGAGGACCGTGAAGAAATACTTTTACGCCGCCCTTGGGTTGATGACGATTCTGACTCCATCTTTTTTAGGTTAAAAGACTTCGATGCTTTCCTGCGTAAAAACAAATTTACCGAATTTAAATCACACAAAATTGCCCAACGCCTACGAGACATCAATGGCGAATCCGTACTTTTAAAAATTAAAGGGAAACCTGTGCGGGTTTGGCAACTACCCGTTACAGAACTAGACCATCTGGACACCACCCTTGATGGCGCTACATTTAATGTAAGCGAAGCTCCTTTTTAATGTATAGGATCTTTGGGCCTCCCGGTACAGGCAAGACAACCACGCTACTTAACATGGTAGATAAGTCCTTGTCCTCGGGAGTGCCCTCTAGTTCTATCGGTTTCTTTGCGTTTACCAAAAAAGCCGCCGCAGAGGCCAAGGAACGCGCTTCACGGCGCTTTGACTTGGACCCTGACAAAGACTTGCCTTACTTCCGAACAATCCACTCACTGGCTTACAGACTGCTCTCCGTGAAAGAGCACCAGATGATGGGCACACCCCAGTACAAAGAACTGTCTAACGCCATAGGTTTTGAGCTAAATGGTTCAACATATACGGATGAATGGGACACTACTGTTAAAACGAGCGACCATCCCATCTTGTCGCTGATCAACTTAGCCCGTACAAAGAAAAACAACTTAAGGCATGAATATAACCGTAGCAACATCAACCACACATGGGTGGAGGTGGACTACGTAGCTAGTAGCTATCACAACTATAAAACGGCTAACAATCTTCTTGACTTCACGGACCTGCTCCAGAAGTTCATACACGAAGCTGAGTTTTTACTACCTGAATTCCAACTATGCTTCCTAGATGAAGCACAGGACTTGTCCCCATTACAGTGGGACATAGCGCACTTGCTCGACACTAAATCAAAAAAGATGTACTGCGCCGGTGATGACGATCAAGCTATCTACGTATGGGGCGGGGCAGACGTAAACCATTTCATAAACCTGCCCGGTGGCTCCGAAACCTTAGAGCAGTCTCACCGTGTCCCACGGACCGTGCACGCTCTCGCAGAAAAAGTAGTCAAACGAATCAAAAATAGATTCCCAAAAACCTACAAGCCGCGGGATGAAACCGGCTCAGTTCAACGCATCGTCGATGTCAACCAACTAGACATGGCTCACGGCTCTTGGCTCATCATGGCACACGCCAACTACATGCTTCACCCAATCGCTAACACCTTGAAAGAACAAGGTTATTTGTTCTTAAGGGGTCACGACCAACGGTCCATTCCAGAAAAAATGTCTATTGCAATCAATGGTTGGGAGCAGTTACGCAAAGGTAAATCCATACAAGCCAGTGCAGTTAAAGCTATCTACTCATTTATGTCCGGTAACAACATACGTGTTAAGCGTGGTTTTAAGAAGATTCAGGAAGAAGACGACGCTCTCTTAGATCTAAACGTGCTAAGAGAACACTACGGACTTTTAGTAGGCGCTGATATGATTTGGCATGAGGCTATGGATAAAATCCCCGACAAAGATCGAGCCTATGTCATTGCCATGCTTCGACGCGGGGAAAAATTTAACGCTAAACCACGCATCAAATTGTCCACGATTCACGGTACAAAAGGCGGTGAAGCAGAAAACGTAGTTCTTTCCTTAGACCTCACAAACGCGGCGCTTGAGCAACCCGGTGATGAACTGCATAGAACTTTCTATGTTGGTATCACTCGCACGCTCAAAAACCTATACATCCTTGAACCCGAAGACTATTTAAGGGCCTACGACTTATGAACGAATCCATGCAAGAAATAAAGTGTCCTAAGTGCAACGCAAAAGCAACCGAAGTAATAAACGCAGAACAAAACATTAGACGGGGGTGGTATTGCAGTATTTGCCACTATTTTGAAAAAGCAATCCTACGAGAGATAAAGGTGGCCTAATGACCGGCAAACTACAGATGGCGATGTTTCCGCCCAAAACAGATTGGGTGCCCTTAGCGGAGTTCCCCGACATAACGGATGCAAAAGAAATTGCCATTGACGTGGAAACCCGTGACCCGCACTTGAGAGAGCGCGGGCCGGGTTGGCCTACCAAAAACGGGGAAGTCGTCGGCTACGCCATTGCAGTCGCAGGCTGGTCTACTTATATCCCCATCGGTCACGCAGGTGGCGGAAACCTCGATGCACGGATCACGGCCCGTTGGCTTAAAAAGGTGTTCGAGTGTCCCGCAGATAAAATCATGCACAATGCCCAGTACGACTTGGGTTGGCTCCGCGCTATGGGTTTCACTGTCAACGGCAAAATCATTGACACCATGATGACTGCCAGCATCATTGACGAGAACCGCTTTAGCTACAGCTTGAACGCGCTGGCCTACGAGTACTTGGGCAAAACCAAATCCGAAAAAACCCTAACCGAAGCCGCAAAAAGCTTTGGTGTCGATCCAAAAGCCGAAATGTGGCGCTTACCTGCCATGTACGTCGGCCCCTACGCAGAAGTGGATGCAGAGCTTACGTTAGAACTGTGGGATCACTTTAAAACAATCTTAAATCGAGAAGACCTTTGGACCGTGTGGGAACTCGAAACCGGACTACTGCCCTGCTTAGTAGAGATGACAATGCGTGGCATTAGGGTTGACTCCGATAAAGCCGAACGCGTGAAACAACAACTGATAGAAAAAGAAAAAGGGTTGAAAAAACAAATTCTATCCATCGCTGGTTTCGACGTTGAAATCTGGGCCGCGCAATCTATCGCACGCGCCTTCGACAAACTGTCAATCCCCTACCCAAAAACAGAAAAAGGCACGCCCAGCTTTACCAAAACATTTCTCACAGAACACAACAGCGAAATCGCCAACCTCATCGTCAAATGCCGTAACGTCAACAAAACCCACGGCAGTTTTATCGACGGTGTTATGAAATACGTACACAAAGGCCGTGTGCACAGCCACGTAAACCAGCTACGTTCGGACGACGGCGGTACTGTCAGTGGCCGCATGAGCTACAACTCGCCTAACCTCCAACAAATCCCGGCCCGCGACCCCGAAATGGGCCCACTCATACGATCCCTCTTCATACCAGAAGAAGGACAGCAGTGGGCGGCTATCGACTTCTCGCAACAAGAACCACGGATCTTGGTGCACTATGCTAGGGCGTTCGGGGAATCACGTAATGCACCATTAGCGGGCGTCGATGAAATCGTCGATGCGTATTGCACCAAAAGAGACACCGACTTTCACACAATGGTCGCAGAAATGGCAAACATCCCACGCAAACAAGCCAAAACCATCAACCTTGGCATGATGTACGGCATGGGTGTTAATAAATTGGCGGACCAATTGGACTTATCTATCGACGAAGCCAAAGCCCTCACCAAGCAATACCACGACCGCGTCCCCTTCGTTAAAGGACTTATGCGCGGCGTCCAACAACGACTCGAAGACCCACGCTCCTCCGGATCCATACGGTCCCTCAAAGGCCGCAAATGCCGGTTCGACCTCTGGGAGCCCGACACCTTCGCTATGCATAAAGCCCTGCCCCGCGAAGAGGCCATCGCGACCCACGGGCCAACCACACGACTAAAACGCGCATACACCTACAAAGCCCTCAACCGACTCATACAAGCCTCCGCCGCCGACATGACAAAGCAAGCTATGCTCGATTGCTACAACGCGGGCCACGTGCCAATGCTACAAGTCCACGACGAACTGGCTTTTTCCGTAGACGGACCGGACCAAGCGCGTGAATTGTGTACTCTAATGGAGAGTGCAATACCTATTGAAGTACCTAATCGATGTGATATAGAAATAGGACCTTCTTGGGGTGAATGCGAGGACATAACATGAAATGCTGGGTATGCTCAGATATAGACCTAATATGGGGCGGCGAAGACGATGCACTCAACGAAGACGGCAAACTGGAGACGGTGACCAACCTCAGTTGCCCCGAATGCGACGCGCAAGTGTTCGTGCACCACGGACCACGGGGCTATCTACCTGAATGGGTTGAGAAATTAGATTTAAACGACATAGACTGCTACTAAACATTGATTTATCTAACATAATCGTATAGATTCTCTTACATAGGGTATGGAGAATCTATTATGGATACCACTAAATGGAAATCGGTGCTGATGCCACGCGACGTGTACGAAGAAATCGTTGTCATCGCACGGGTAGAAGGCCGAACCATCAGCGGCCAACTGCGCTACATTACCGAAGCGTGGAAGCAAGCAAACTTGACAAAGAACGACCAAGCCTTTATTAAGGAAGAAGTCGCTAAATTCCATGACGCGAATGGCGACAACAAAGCCCTAACGTCAAAGAGTTTTTCAATATGAGCCGGTTTACTGACTTGCAAACTGAATTTCACGAAGCGTTTACCAAGCTAAAGGAAGGCTATGAAAGAGGATCTGTTGACCGGGCTGACTTTGACAAGCTACACATCTGGCACGAGTTCCTCAAAACAAAAGTCGATGCCGAACGAGAGCGAGACGCAAAGCCCGTTGAAGGAACTATTGAATTCGACAATTGAGGATGTCAGCCTCGCTATAGAAGCGGCAGACATGTTAGCTCGCCGTTCAAAGAAAGATGTCGTTATCCAAGAAGATTTAAGCGTAGTGTTTGAAGAAGACGCCACCAAACGTGTACTAGAAACAATACGTTCGTTTTAGGGTTCAACCAGTGTGTAGACTCTCCCAAAGTGTCCGTTTCATTGAACCCTGCCCCGCCCGTCGTGAGACGCCGGGGCTTTTTTATTCATGCGACTCGTCCCAATGCAAAATCCGATGGCAGTTGGAACACAACGCAATGCACCGCTCCTTTATCTCCTGCATCGCCGCCGTAAACTGACCGTTTGATGTCAACTCGTTTACCTTGCGATCATCAGGCTTCGGATCAATATGGTGAAAATCAATAACAGCAGGGTGCGAAAAACCACAATGAGCACATTTCTGCGAACATTTAAACTCTTTCCACTCGGTAAAATATCGTTGTCGGTTCTTCCTACAGTTTTCTTTATGTCGTTCTTTATTACGTTGATACCAACTCTTATGATATTCCTTATGCCGAGCTTTCTTAACAGCTTTGTCTTTGTACGGCATGGTAGCCCCCCAGCTACTACCCGTGCTTTTGCTATATCAACACTTTGTTACAGGAGATCAACATGACCTACCGAGATAACCAATATATTCTCAATAGACTCAGTGAACGCTTTCCTGAGTTCTACATTGACGCACAAACTATCTTTGAAACCTTTGAATACTCCGATGAAGAAGATCGAATCACTGATATGATCGACTACATCGTCAACGCGGAAACACTCGCTCACCCACTCATGGAGAAACATCGTGGATAACTCAATCATGGGGCTTCAACTTAAGCTCGTCATGCTTAAAAACGCCGTGCCCATCGCACTCGAAGAACTTAATAACGCACACATGGACACCTTCCTCGAAGCAGTAGCCGACTCCCTACTCAATCCACCCATCGTTATCGATGAGTTCCTTCACAAACTCTCTACTATGGATGAAGCACAACTGGACAACCTGCGACTTGAAGCCAGCATCGAAGCAGGTACCACGGTCCACGGATCACTGACCACGGCCCTTGGGGCACTGAACGAGATTCAGACGAGTATGAATGGGCGCAAGGCGGCGGCAGAAAAGAATCTAGAAGAGGCGTGCACGCATCTTGGGTTGATGCTCGTGGCGAACTATCTGGAGAACATAGCGCTGGATGTGGAGATCCATTAGTAAATTCCCTATATAGTGATATTTCTGAGAGATTGTTTTTTATTTTTATTTTTTTAAAAATAGGCGTTACCGGCGTTACCGCGTTACCCCTGCCCTAGAGCCCGCATAAACCCTAGCTTTCTCAGGTAACCGCAAGGTAACCGAGTAACACGGTTATAAGTGCTGTTCTGTTAATTCGCGATTTAGCATATAGGGCTCAGAGATTTTTTTTGAAATAAAAAATAAATTCTCAGAAAAACTCTATATAGGGGATTTACTAATGGGGCGTACTTATGGAAAATACCTCGCATACCAACGGAGGCTACATGACCGCTAAAAAAGAAAGGTACGCAAAAGTTTTAACGACCAAGGGAAGTGGCGCAGTTATCCCTGAAGAAAAAAGAACGCCAATTAGAAAAGGCCCTAGCCCAGATAAGAGGCTGACCCGAAAGCAGGAACTGTTTGTTAGGGAGCTTGTGGCAAAGGATGGTCAGATCACAATGCGGGAGGCCGCTATCAATGCGGGGTACCCACCCAAGTCTGCACACGTCAGAGCTTCGGAGTTAACTAACCCCCGTTTAAATCCGCACGTATGCCGAGCAATACGAGAATACCGTCAGGAACTCGACCAAAAGTACGGGGTTGAGTACCAACGTCACCTGAGAGACCTCCAGCGCATCCGTGACACGGCTTTAGAGGCAGGGGCCTACTCGGCGGCAGTGCAAGCGGAATATCGCCGTGGGCAGGCACAGGGGGACATCTACGTGACTAAGAGCGAGATACGCACGGGTTCTATTGACCAAATGTCAAAAGAAGAGGTGATGAAGGCGCTTAATGAATTGAAACAAACGTATCAACCCTTGACACACGACGTAGACCTGTCTCAGGGTAATAAGAGATCAAAAGCAAAAGAACGCATTATGACGGACGACGAAGAGGTGGTAGATGTTTCTAATTAATATCT
>CAACVD010001619.1_pt1 | contig 10808 bp, 5 predicted proteins | sample 2381771 | NCBI WGS metagenome assembly CAACVD01 (sample SAMEA5211965, study PRJEB30684) | marine metagenome | biome: Marine; feature: Epipelagic; material: Water | collected 2015-10-15 | depth 15 m | reverse complement strand
CAAGAGAAGTTAATACTGCTAGATTAGCACCAAGCGGCATAATGGAAACCACTGTTGTTAAAGCTCCCGCTAAATTATTTATAGCTCCTTTTTGAGCTGCTACCATATCATCTTGATAATCCGCTGCTGCTTGCTGAGCTCCTTTTACTTCTCCTAAATCTATATCAACTCTAGCGCTTTGTAATCTTGATTCTTCTCTTGCAGCTAATTCTTGCAATCTGTTCATTTCCTGCGACATAGAAGCTCTTTGTTGAGCAGCCTGTGCTTGACCAGCCATAAGGACTTGTCCTGCAGTTGCTGCGGCTCCCCTTGTGCTGCCTTCAACTCCAGCTTGAGTAAGAGCTGCTGAACGTTGCAGTAAGTTTTCTCTTGCTAATTCATAAGGTTCTTTTGCAATACTAAGGCCTGCTAAATAATTTACTTCTAATTTTTTTCTTGCTGCAGCCATAGCTTTATCTGCCTCAGCTTCTGCTTTTTTCATTTCTTTACGAGCTTTTCCAGCTTGAGCGAAACCTGCTGCAGATGTTCCTCCTTGAATAGCCGCTGATGCAATCAATGCTCCTGTAGTTCCTAATGCCATATTATATTTTTTTTATCATTTCGTGAGTATAACTATCTCCTTTTACATACCCAAGGTCTTCGTATGTTTTAATTAAACCATCGTGTCTTAAAAGCGCATAAATATATCCACCATTTTTTGCACATATATTTGTTAAGGTACTAACTAAAAATTTAACTGCCTCGTGTCTCAATGCTTTATCTTCTATTTTATTATCCGATATTATCCAATCAACCCAACTTACTTTTGAGTTGGTAATATACATAAAACCTGCGCAAACAGGCTTGTTGTCTACCATTACCATCAATCCACCTTCTCCATTTTCTGGTAAAAAATCTTGAGCTGGCGCTTGCCAACCCCATTCTTTCCACCAACCTACCAATACATCCTCATAATCAGATGGCTCTAATTTCCTTATACTAAAGTCCATACTACTGCAAAGATACTAATTTTTACGGGAAGCTTTTCATAACCTCCGACTCAACAGCAAAGAGTTCGGTTGCCTTGGAGCTTTCGTTTATAAGTGTAAATATACAATAGTGTCCAAGTAAACCATGAGATTCTGCAACTGAACTTTTAATGTAAAGTATATAAGGGTCTTGAATTGTGATAGTCGATGCTCCAGTAATACTTGTATCAATTAAAATTTGATTTACGCCAGCTGGTATATCTACGTTTATGGTTGTTATTTGTCCTGCCAAACTAATTGTTGTATAGCTTGGTAATGAAAAATATAAATAATCGCCTATACTTACTATGCTTCCGATATCAACCAGAGGGTTAGTGGAAAAATTAATTGTAGTAGTATTTCCTAATGCTGAAACACTTGTAGACTTCCCTATACCATTAGCTGATCTCATTGCGTATTGACCCGGTAAAGCTGGAACTTCTCCTGTCTGTCTTAGATATGCAAAATAAGCTCCTTCTTTTTCTTCAAACCAAGTGCTTTCAATAAAACCATTTTGTTGTATATCAGTTTCTAAGTTTGCTTGCCAAGCCTGATCTGATTCTAAGTTTATAGTTTTAAATATTTTATTCTCAAGCGGGTTCTGATTAAACACCGTTGTGATTTGAGAATTATATTGGTCGCCATAAAAATTATTTCTGTTGTCATTGGCATTATGTTGGTATAAATTACCGCCATTAAATGTATAAAAGTATTGATTCATACCAAGCATATAATCAGGTATGTATGAATAAAACGATGGCCACCCTTTTGATGTTTGACTATACGTTAAAGTATACTCCGTTTCTACCGGTGAAGGTATTGGCGGTACAACACTAGTCGGTGTAGGTGCTGTAGGAGTAGGTGTTGGAGTAGGTGTAGCTGTAGGTGTAGCTGTAGGTACTCCAGATGTTGGCGTAGGTGTAGGAGTGGCGGTAGGCGTAGGTGTCGGAGTCGTAGAAACACAGGCAACATTTTGATTTTGAGCGCTTCCATTTTGTACTGTAGGAGTATTACCATTTTTTACACAAACATCTACATCTTGATCAGAACCCAATGTTCCGCTTTGTACTACATTATCACAATCTGTATAAAAATAATTACAAGTTGTAGCACCGCTCGGACACAATAAAGTCCATTCTGAACATTCTGTTGGAGTTGTAGGTGTTGGAGTAGGTACTGCTGGTGTGGGCGTTGGAGTTGGCGTAGGACCGGTTGAACACGCAGCACCTGTTTCTATTGCTGTACCATTAGTTATTTGTGGAGTGTTAGGAAATAAAACACAAGCGTCTATGTCTTGATCAGGGCCAAGCGTCCCTGTTTGAGTAACTGCGTTACAGTCTATATATTGATAACTACACCCAGAGCTTCCACTTGGACATACTAAAGTCCATTCAAAACACTGAACACTTATTGGTGTTGGTGTGGGTGTAGGAGTTGACGTCGGACTAGGTGTTGGCGTAGGCGTGGGCGTAGGGCCTCCAGAAGTCGGACTAGGCGTTGGTGTGGGTGTGGCTGTAGGTGTGGGCGTAGGTGTTTGGGTAGGTACTACAGGAATATTACCACAATCAGAACTACATGGATTTGTGGTGTCAAAGGCTGAACCAGATATAGAAGTTACAGTAACTACTCCTTCTTCGAGTACACAAGCCTCAATAGTACTATCAGGCTGCATAGTGTAGTTAATAAGTTGTCCATCACAACAATCAATTTCAAACGTACACTCATCCCCTACTGCTCCTATAGGACAAGATAATATATAAGTGTTACAAGCCATCCGCTAAATATTGTTACAAATTTACGAATTTAAATGCAATGTCTTTTATCTTGCTTTTTTAATTAAAACAATTAAATATTTTTGATTTAGGTATTTCCCAGATCCAATTTTTATTATCTTCTAATCCTCCACTCATAACTACATTATCGCCTTTATCAAACCATCTTGTAATAAAAAACAAAGCATATCCTATTTTCGCTGGTATTAATGGTTTATAGCTTATATCTATTATATTTAATTCTTTATCTAATTTTACAGCGAAATGATTGTATGTTCTTTCATTGTATATTTTTGTATGAACTAAATAGATATAACATTGCTGTTCTTCAAACCAAATTGGTTGTGTTGAACCACCTACTTTTACTTTAGCACTAAAATATAATTCATCTTCAGGAAATTTATTATTAAATTTATTTTCAACATCTATTATTTTTTTAAATTCAAAATTACCTTTATCTCTATAAACAACAAAGTTAGGAGATGTATTATATATAAAATGTAAAACATTATTGTGAATAAAGAACAACCAATTTTTTTCCCACATCACTTCATCACCAACACCAAAGCGCATTCTATTAGGTTCTTCTACATCTATATCTTTTATAAAAGAATAATTTTTATCTAATAATCCTATTCTTGTATTCCAATTTTCATCAATATATGCTACTGAGTGATACATTTTCTTTTTATATATAAATGACCTATAGTCCTCGAATTTAGCTAATTGATCGTACTTGATTTCTTTTTCTCTATAATCAATTAATTTTAAGTTTTTATCAAATTTAAATTCATACAGTGTCCTACAATCACCTAATTTTTTCATAAATTCAGTTCTTGATGTATCTCTATCTACACGTGCTACACCTTTATAACCATTTGATATTGGTATCAAAGATAAATTATGTGAACAATATTCAGTTTCAATAATTCGTAAATCATTTTGTTTACCTGTTCTCCAAGTTCCTTCAAACATGTGCGTGATGTATATATCATCATCTTTTATATCAAATGGATTATTGTATTTTTTAGAATTAGAATGCGATTGATTAGAACCAAAACGATTAATGGATAATAATTGAGATTTATTTTTATTTATATCGTTGTCGAAATTATGTTCTCTACCAAAATAATCTAAAATATGTTTTGTAAATCTACCTGGACCTGTATTTTGTAATACACCATTTTTAGGATTTGCAATTATATCATTTATTAATTTTGATAATGCAGGATGCTTTGGTTTGGTCGCTATAAACCAATTACACACACTAACATAGTTATCATTTATTTTATCTACTATATCATCAAATATCCCTAATGATGTATTTGCTTCTAAACCTACTACTAAATCTTGATATTCAATAAAGTTGTCTAATGGTTGATTGCAATAAACATCAGTGTCAGCATATACACCTCCATTTTCATACAAATAACAATACCTAAAGAAATCACTTTTTTCACCTCGTTCAGTTAATGTTTTATAAGCATCATTGTATATAGAATTAGCAAACCAATTATCAACTGCATTTTGATTAAAATAAAAAAAATTATAATAAGGGTTTTTTTCTTTGAATGAATCAATCATGTAATCATTAACATCTAAAATATCATAAGAAGTATAAATAAAATTATGAGGTATTAAACGAAATATTTTATCTTCTTGCACATAATCCCAAAACTTTTTATTACCAATAGATTCCATTTCTTGTAATTTTCCTGGGTATTCTACGTGCAATATATCCTTGCCTTCATGATTAACATATTTTGTTCTGCCAAAATCATGTTTTAAAATATATAAATTATCTAATTGACCTATTTCATAATCTGTTTCTTCACCTCTATTATATGCTTTGTTGACACATTTACCTAATAATGCTGGACCTGTATAATCTAAATAAAACATTTCTTGTTTGTCTTGACAATGTTTTACAATTCTATCAATACAATCTTTCAATATAGGGTTCTGAGGTACAGTAGCTATAAAAGCATTACCTAACCATTTATGAGCCATAGGATCATCTCGTGTTGCGATGAAATGATTATCACTCAAGACCCAATCATTTAATGGAAGCTCACATATTGTGTCAGCATCTATATATACACCACCTTCAGTATACAATACGCAATATCGCCACAAGTCAGCTTTAAAAGCCCCTGGTATTAATGTTAAATATGCTTCTAATACATCCTTAGTAAAATGTTTTTTTATAAATTCTACTCTATCGTTTTTGTCAAAAAAATAATATTGCCAATCAGGGTTTTTTATTTTCCAACTTAAACAAGCTTTACTCATACCTTCAGGTAATTGAGTGGTTTCAAATGTTTGAAATATTTTTTTAGGTATTAACATTAAATAGGAATGTCTAATCGTTCAGCCCATCCTTTAGATGCTGAATGTGCCCAAACAATTATGTTAGCTGGTTTTTTAGTATTCGATTCTACGGGTATATTAAAGTTATCTTTATTTTTAATTAAATGATTTAGATGAGTTATATCTTTTCTATATAATTCTTTTTTCTTTTCATCTTCAAATATTATTGCACAAAATGAGTAATCATTATATTGAAATTGATTTCCATGTAAATTTAATATATGAGAAAATTTAGGATGATACAGTTCATCTTTTTTACTTAATGTTGGTATTTCATTATTCAAACATGATTGTCTAATAGCTCTATCACTGAACCTAATTCCACTATATTCTTCGTAATCCTGTAAAGTTCTTTCTTTACCAAGACCATAGACACCAAAATGTTTTTCATTACACGGAGAACAAACTTCACCATCTACTCCTAATAGCTGTCTTACTCTATTATGTGTGTGTGTGTTTTTTTCTACCCAAGTTGTATCATCGTCCCAATGTTTTGTTCTACCTGTTCTGGTGTACTCGTGATAAGCAATTATTTCATTTGGATGAAATAAATCATAACCATGAGTAAAAGACCTAACAGCAAGAGTTATTTCTTCACCGTGAAAATAAAAAGAAGGATCATGTTGAACTTCTTCAACGTGTTTACCTGTTGTAAAAGCAAAATGGGCTGAATAAAACCTTGCTGGTAAAGGTTTGCTTGTATCTTCAATTGTATAAGGAAGAAAAAACACTACACCTTCAGGTGTAAATCTATCAAATTTCATTCCCCAAACTTCAGCGTTATCTTTAACGTTAAAATTATTTGGATCGTATGCAGTGGCGTAAGTAGTAAGTAATGGTTTTTTATGCCCTGATTCTTGCAAATCCTCATACATTGTAATCAACTTAACATCCCAATCTTTTACAAACCTATGGTGGCTATCAAGTTGTAATGTATATTTTTCATCATTATATTCTTGCTGTATTAAATTACGTGCCCAACAAGCACCGTTTGTTTCAGTATAAGGTATGTCTAAAATTTTTACCCTTTTATCTTTTTTATACTTACCTAAATCATCCCATTCATCTTCTGTTGAATGTTGCCAAGCAATACATACCATTAAATCATTAGGAAATTTTGCGTTGTCAAATAATGAATCTAAAGTAGGTACTAATTCTGGGTCACGGTAAGATGCAATTTGGATGAATATACTATTTTTCGACATTATTATATTAGATTAAATTTAATTAAAGTTATTAATTATAAAGCAATTAAAAAAATATTAAATACCGTATAGTGTTTTAAGTTTGGTAATTTTATCAAGTAACCAAGGGTGACCTAATTGTTCATAAGCTTTTTCATGCCAATCAATAGAAGTTTGAGGAGTCAATATTTTTAAACCATCAATCATATTATAACCTTCTAATTTATCTGCAACAAATACATCTAAAAAATTTCTATTTGGTTTTACTCCACACATTACTGTAAACTGATCATTAATATAATTTCCCCATGAATGACCTCCTGTAATTTCAAGCTTGATGCCTAATTGAGATACCAAGTTTATTGATTGAGGAGTAATACTTATATCTATCCAATGTTTATCATAATTTTCTATATAACCATTATAGTGTTTAGACCAGCCCCCTAAAACAATTACATTGCCATTTAAATGTTTATTGACTTTATGTATAAACTCTTTTGTTTTTACGGACATGATGGACAAGATACTGGCCCATAAGATTTTACACCATTGAAAAATTCATAATAAGTAGAGCCAAATTGACTAATATAAATTGTTCCTCTATCAAGTTCTGTACAGCCTAAACCACTATACAATCTTGTTGCTGAAGCTACACTATTAGCGTTAAAGTATTTAGTACCATAATTATCAGGCGGCGTACAACATCCATTATAAAGCCCTGTAGAGAATCCAACTTCAATTGCTATACAAGGTCCAGGCGTAGCGGTCGGCGTAGGCGTAGGCGTCGGAGTAGGTCCACCCGGCGTTGGAGTTGGTGTTGGTGTAGGACTAGGCGTTGGTGTTGGCGTTGGCGCTCCAGGTGTAGGACTAGGCGTTGGTGTTGGCGTTGGCGCTCCAGGTGTTGGTGTTGGTGTCGGTATACAGGCAATACAATTCGCATATACCGCAGATGCAAGTGTACCTGGAGTAAAACTCGGATCAACAATTTCATAACAATTACCATCAGGCATTAACAGCACAGTATTAGTTGGGAATGTGTTTGCAGCTGCTCTACCCACAGTGTAATTATTAAACCCACCATCACATCTTGTTATTGTATAATCATCATATAAAGTTGGAGTAGGCGTTGGTAATGCCGAAGTAGGTGTCGGTGTTGGGCCAACGGCTGTTGGAGTAGGCGTTGGTGTTACTGGCGTTGGTGTTGGCGTAACACAAGGTCCTACTAAAGTAACAGTTCCATCACCACTTGATAAAGTAGGCACTCCCAATGCACAAACTGATGATGAATCTCCAGCATCTACAGATTCAAATTGTGTTGCACCACTACAGTCAGTATAACTAAAGTTACCAACTGCAACTGAACCTCCTTCTAAATCCCATTCATTACAACCACCAGGAGTAGGTGTAGGCGTTGGAGTTGGAGTTGGAGTAGGCGTTGGGTTAGCTGCTGTACAAGCAGAACAATCTGTGTAAGCATTAGTATAATCATTAGTGTTTGCAGTTGAACTTGTTTCATCTATTTCGTAACATTTGCCATCAGCCATTAATACTATATCACCCGGAGCGTTTCCACTAGCGTCTGCTACTCTAACATTAATATAAGTTGCACTACCTTGCCCTGGACAAATTGTAACAGTGTAATAATTATATCCAAACGTAGGCGTCGGTGTTGGAGTCGGTGTTGGAGTCGGAACAGCCGCAGTAGGGGTAGGAGTAGGAGAAGCGCTACAACTTACTCCTGTGTTATTTGCGCTACCACCGCTTATTGTAGGTGTTGTTCCGCTTAATACACAGACGTCAACATCAAAATCTCCTGGCAATATTCCTGTTTGTGTGTTTCCATTACAATCAGTATATGAGTAGCTACACCCACCGCTTCCACTTGGACAAGTTAATGTCCACTCAGTACAAGAAGGAGTCGCAGTTGGAACTGGAGTCGCAGTTGGAACTGGAGTCGCAGTTGGAACTGGAGTCTGAGTAGGTGTTGGTGTAGGTGTAGGCGTAGCAGATGCACATAAAGAACAATCTGTATAAGTTTCTACTATATCTACTGTACTAGTTGATCCTGTTACAGTAGGATTTTCATAACAAACACCACTATGTTTTACAACAGCAGCAAATGAACCTCCTGAAGGCAACCTAAATACCTGAGTGCTTCCGCCTCCACACTGAGTATATTCTCTATAATCATACACAATAGGTGTAGGAGTTACAGTCGGCGTCGGTGTTACAGTCGGTGTAGGACTTACAGTCGGTGTAGGAGTTACAGTCGGCGTCGGTGAAGGAGTTGGAGTTGGAGTACCAGAAGACCTATAATCCCATACTAAATATAAAATATTTCCTGTTGCTGGCATTATAAAATCTGCCGAATAAATTGTGGGAGCTCCTACACTAGATATTGGTGTTGCGTCAATAGCTAAAGAAAGTAAAGTTGTTATATCTGTTTCACTATTTTGATAAAATGTATTTGTTCTTAAATATTTTAATTTATCAACTGAAGAATTAAACACAAAATCATCAAAATTAATTTTGTTTGAATATATACTTACTGTAGATCCGTCTACTGGGAAAACTCCACTACCCTGAGACCCTGAGAATAACTGGTATTGTGATATAGCAAAAGAAGAAGATGTACTTGCAAATTCCACTAAATTAGATTCTTTAGGTGAAACAGTCACCCCATCAGTCCAACTAAATTCGTTATGTATAAACTGTCCAGCTTCAAGTGGATTAGTAACACAAATATTAAATATATTTAATGCGTCTGATCTTGGACAACTTACGTTTATTTGAATAGTATCGTTTTGAGTTGAATCTGAGCTAACTACTATTGAGACCTCTTGTATATTTACAACATTTTTATTAAATGTAAAACTACCGGAAGTGTTAACAGAACCAGATGTATAAGTTACCCCTTTATAAATAGCATTTATTGTATAAGAAACTAGAGACAGAGATCCCTCTGTTATTAGTTGAGTTCCAGACTCGTCAGTCATAAGAACACTTGTTTCACTTATTATATCTTGTTCTCCTTCTTTTGGAATTACATAGCTAACAGTTACTAAACCTATTTGGTCTGTAAGATCAACACAATAAACAAAGTCTTGATTAGCTATTACTGTTATATCTTTGGTAACACCACACGCTAAACAAACTGGTATTTCAGGTTTTAATATTTTATTAGAGGTTAAAACATACTCATCCATATACGGGTCATATCCACCTAATTTTTGAGTGGTAAATGCTTCCGTAAATAAATCTCTAAACCAGCTTCTCATACCAGTTTCCGATATAACTATAAGTCTTTCATCTGACGCAGAGCCACCCAGTAATTGAAGCACTGCTCCTCTTTTAACGTCAGTAAAATATTTGTTTTCTCCCCAAGCCACAAAACTTTCTGGGTTGTTACTTATACCATAGTTTTCGATACGTGCAATTTGATTTCCTAAAATTTCTGGTACTGAAGCAACCAGACCTCCTCCAGTAGAATCAGATATAATATTTTTAGAAGCCAGAACGTATGATATTTTATCTTCTTGTAAAACAAGTATATCAGTTCTTCTACCATATAATATTTCAACATCCCCATAACTTTCTTCAAGTGGTTTAAAATTAGCAAGTCCTAAATTAAATTCATTTAATTTATTGACATTAGTTTCATCATTAAATACACCACTATAAGTTAAATCGGCAAACCTATGAGCTTCTTTATACTCTATATTAGAAGTAGTAAAAACTCTGTTACCTAAATTAAATGATTTGCCATTTAAAGCATCTCTTATTTTATAACTTTCTACACCATTTCCAAACGCAAAACAATTAAAAAATTTAGTGTCTACCACTCCGGCAACTCCAGTAGATATATTTTGATTAGTTATGTTACCGCTATGATTACCGTTTGAATCAATAGAAAATGATTCATCGTTTTCATACCATACATCAGGCAATGCTTCGGTTGGTTCTGTTTCAAATACAACCACTGAATCTCTTCTAAACACAGTAAATGTAATTTCAACACGAGATCTATATCTACTTGATGAACCAGCATTATTACAAGCTTCAGTACCACTTACTAATAAAGAATATGTGCTGTCTGTTCCATTTTGATAAAATCTATAATAGTTATTTAAAAGTAAATCACTAGAAGTCGATGGACTATTAGATTGACCACCAAATATAGTATACATTGTGGCGTTGCCTAAATTATCTCCTGCGTATCCATTAGATTGTGGAGTTCCTGTAGGCGAACCAGGAACTAAACCTGAAATAACAACGTTTCCTACCGGGTCTGAAGGATTTCCAGTGAAAGTAGTGGCATTATTTTCTATTACAAAAGTTGCATTACTATTAATAAACCATTGATACATGTCTGTGTAAGTATCTTGCGCAATAAATTGTTCTTCTATCACACTCTCTCTTTCTTCACAGCCTCCGCCTCCACCCGCTCTTCTTTGTTTTATTTTCATTTCTATTCT
>CAACVD010001617.1_pt1 | contig 10815 bp, 24 predicted proteins | sample 2381771 | NCBI WGS metagenome assembly CAACVD01 (sample SAMEA5211965, study PRJEB30684) | marine metagenome | biome: Marine; feature: Epipelagic; material: Water | collected 2015-10-15 | depth 15 m | reverse complement strand
TAAATTAACTAAAGGTTGAGGACCACTAGCTCTACCACCAAATGTTTTTAATCTATCACCTGCAGCTCTTACTTTACTTACATTTATCTTTGGTATTCTACAAGTATAAAGATAAGATATTAAATCTTTAAATGCTCTTGCCCATCCTTCTTTAGAATCTGCAACAGATATAACATCTTCTGTTTTTTCAAACTCTCTATCTGGTATGGTAGGTAGTTTATCTACATACTGTCTTTCAACAGAAAAACCTACACCTGTACCATTCATAAGTATATATAATACTTCATCAAATGCTTTTGGTGTATCAATAGGAATATAAGAACAATTATATCCTGCTATATTTTCTCTTTCTAATGCAGGACCTGCAGTCATTAATGCTCTCATAGAAGGCATAACATTTAATCCTATAATATTATCTTCTATCTTTCTCCATACTTCACTATCTAATTTTACTCCTAAGTTTTTATCTAAATGTATTTGAAAGAAATTAGTTAATCTTGTAACTGTTTCTATCCATGTTTCTCTTCTACCTTCATCTGGTAACCAACGTGCATATCTAGAAGCATGTATAAATGTTTGATATTCTGTAGGTAAATAATTATTCGCCATATTCTACCTCCAATATCATTTCTAAATAGTGTATTGCTTTATGTATATCTTTAGCTCCATCACCTTTTCTTCTATGTCTAGTAATATATTTTAAAGCATTACCTTCACAAAAAGTTAAATTGTTTTCCATTATATAATCAATAGGTTGTATTTTACAATCTTTATAATGTTTACCACCTATTTGTTTACTACGAGCAGCTAACTTTTTCATATTTGTTTTTTTAAATCCATTACTTTTAACTGTCTCTGCAATAGCATCATCCATCATTCCCATTTTAATCTCCTATAGTTTACTAATAAAATAGGATATTACTATTAATAATATCCCTGTTATAACTCCTAATAAATAAAAACTCAATACACCATTTGTATTAGAAATAAAGTATATCATATCACTAATCATAATTCAATTAGTTATTTAATATTTTATTAATTCTTTTTCTAACGTATTGAATCTTTTTTGATTCTAAAACTTTATATGCAAATCCTCTTACATATGTAGGTTCTAATCCTGCATTTTCACATACTAATTCAAAATTAGAACAAGTAACTCCTACAGTAGCAAAGAACCAAGCCTTAGCTTGATCTCTTGCAACTATACTAATATCTGATTCTCTCTGTTCTTTTGGTTTAGTCGCATCCAATAGAGCTTGTAATATTACTGCTAAGAATAATAATTTCTCAGGAGTAGAATTACTATACGATTTCTGAAAGTATTCCGTACAAATTATTTTTTCTTTTTCTTTCATTGATCCACTCTTCTGGAACTCCTTCTCTTAAAGAACTATATTTAAATTTATATTTATCACACCAAGAACCATTAGTCATTTTACCACCTTTATATAATTTAGCTTTTGGATTATCAAATATAAATCTTATATCTAATTCTGGTTTTTGTTTTCTTATAAATAAATGTTTTTTTCTATCTTCTATAACAAATCTACCTTTAACTTCTAATATAATACCATTCTTTAATAAAAAGAAATCAGGAACATATGTTTTATTTTCTAACCATTCATATTCTATTTTACCTTTTTCATATTCACATGGTATCTTTTTTTCTTTTAGTAGATTATATATCTTTTCTTCAGACTTACTACGAAACACTTATTTCTTCCACATCAGGTAACCTTTTAACTTCCGTAAGAAACCTAAGACCTTTTGCATACTTGAAAGCTCTGAGTCCTTTTCCTTGGTTTGAATCGGACCAACATACCACTTTATGGTTGCAATATACACACCCAATAGGTAACTTAAAGTTTCCACTTTGCCCATCAGGAATGTCTTCATAGCACTTAGGTGGTGCATTATCTTTTTGTAAAACTTTTTTAAGGTGTTTAATCCTGTCTTCTGCATTTATCATCTCCATATCATGTAATTTTAATAAAGCTAGATTACCATTTTGTTTATCAATAGCAAAGAATGCAGCTTCTTTATCGCCATTAGCTTCTGCATAAGCTGATATTTGTGCTATATAACCAAATGGATCATCTTCTGTTAATGTACCATAAGCAAACTTTTTAAAAGATGTAGCTGATGCACTCTTAACATCAACTAAAACTCCATCTATTCTACAATCCTGATGACCAGTAATATTACCTACAGTAACTTCTTTTTGTTCTTCAGATACAGAATGTCCAGCAAGTTTAGCAAATGCTAGTAATAAAGATTCTAATATATGTCCATATAAAAACTTTATTCTAGTAGGTGAACTAAACTGTTTTTCTTTATCTTTACTTTTAGAATCATACCATAATTGTCTATCTGGTTTTCCTATAGCAGATAATCTTAAATTATTTTTACCTATTGGTTCGTTGTATAAATATTCATAAACATGCTCTTGTACTTGACAACCTAATTCTTCTGTGATCTTCTTGGCTTCTTTCTTAGAGACACGAGACTTATTAGATAAATCAAATAAGCTATAAATATCTGCAACTAATGTATTAATATCTTTCATAAATAAAAAAGAGGGATAGTAAAATGAACAAAAACTACCCCTCTATCTCTACAGGATTAAGAGAATGCTACTGAACTTTTTTCATCACTAGCAACATAGCCATCTTTAACTACTTCAAAAGAATCTGTATCGAATGAAGTATCTGCATAAGGTACAAGATTAGCTACCTGCACAGACTTTAAGTCTGCAGACGTACCTTTTCTTCCTTTAAACTCCCAATCATAGGTAGTATAAAGAACATTGACATCAGAGCCATTACCAATTAATGTATTAGGCATAACTCTTTTTTGAGCATCTACAAGCTCTGGAGCTCTATTCATTTGACCATCTTTTCTTCTTACTTTTCTTTTGATAGTCACAAAGTCTCCTCTATCATCTCCTTTATTTTTAATAGTAAGTCCTTCAGCTTTTATCTGCTCAATAGACTTCTTATCTAAATTTCCTACATCTATAGTCCAAACACCATCTGCATCAAATGTTGTATTTGGATTTGTTACACTAGCCCAATAAGCTTTTCCTGTTATTACTGCCATATTTTACTTTCCTTTCACTGATATAATATACTAAGTATATTGTTATTAAAATTAAATTATTACACATTTTTTTGTATTAGTCAATACATATTTATAATAATTTCAAATAAAAATTAAAATAAAAAAAATTAATGTGTTTCTGCCCATGTAAGTCCTTGTTTCCATTCACTATCTAGCTGACAATGTACATCTAATTCTTTTTGAGTCTTTGTCATTGCTTCTTTAGTTATCTCACCAAACTTAGAAACATCTGTAGACTTAACTTCAAATTGGTATTCATCATGTATAGAAGCTACAAGCTTTGCATCTATACCTGCGTCTCTTATCATACTTATCATACTGACTAACCATTGTTTACATACAATAGCACCAGCACCCTGTAGTAATGTATTTAAAGCACTATGAGGACTACGTACTTGAAATACTCTACCATCTAGTCCTTTAATATATCCTTGTTCTCCAGCTTCTTGTACTTTGTTTCGTAAGCTTTTAAGAGCTGGCATATTAGTTAAGAATCTATTAACTAGAATCTGTCCTTGTTTAGCATCACCACCTACTACTTTACCTATCTTCGCTGGACCTGCTCCATAAAGAAAAGCATATATAAATGTCTTTGCTTGATCTCTATCAGTTAGTCCTGCCATATTCATATTAGCAGTATGTATATCTCCATTTAATAATTCATTAGTAAAATTAGAATCATTCATATAGTGTGCTAAACATCTTAGCTCAAGTCCACTAGCATCTGTGCCAACTAATGTATAGTTTGATGGATCTGATACAGTCCAACATTCTCTACATTCTTTACCATAAGGAGAATAAATTGCTGGAACCTGAGCTAAGTTAGGAGAATTATGAGCCATACGACCTGTAATGGTTTTGAGTGTCATTACTCTACCATGTACTTTCCCATCATCTTGGCATGACTCAATCCAAGATTTAATCTGGGAAACTCTTTTTTGTAATAGTAAATATCTAGAAAACATTTTAGCTTCTGGCATATTAATATTACGTAATACTTCTTCATTAACTATTACATTACCTTTATCTGTTTTAAGACTAGGCTTCCATCCTTTTTCTATTAGTCGTTCTGCTATTTGTTTTCTACTACCAATATTAAAAGGTATATATTTTACTTTAGTTTTTAGTTGAACTTCTGTAGGAGGAAATGTATCTTCTGCTTTTCTAGAAAGCGAATCAGCTTCATCTTCTAATGTAGCCATAAGCTTAGTAGCTTTAGGAAGATCCAAAGCAAAACCATTTTCTTCTTGTTCATCTATAATAATTCTTACTGCTTTTTCTAAATCAATAGATCTTGTAGAGAATCTTTCTTTCTCTTTATCTAAATGATTCATAACTTTATGTGTTATATTAACATCTTGTTTACAATACTCTAACATTTCTGGTGTATAAGTATTAAAAGAATCTATATCTCCTTTAGGAAACTTAAACTTATCTCCCCATCCTTTAAGACCATGACCAGTTTCTCTAATAGGATTAAATAACTGTGACTCTATTAATGTATCTCTTACTTGATTAGGTTTAATAGACGAACCAGTAAATTTATTTAAGATAGGAGCATCAAAAGATAAACCATTATGCATAATAAATGTATCTATATTCTTACTCCATTCTCCAAACTGTTTAGTATCTTCTTGTACCCATTCTTTTATCGTATTAGTTTTAGGACACTTAGCTACTATACAATGTATCTCTGTAGTTTCATTTTTAAAACCATTTGTTTCTATGTCAACTATCGCTGCCATCTTCATTCTCCTCTATACTTGATACATAAAATTCTTCATCTACATATGTAAAACTATCTGGTTTTTCATATCGTTCTGCTCTTTGTTGTGCTGCTTTATCATTCTTAGCTTCTATATCTTTTCTATAATAATGAATTTTTTTAGCATACAAAGTATATTTAGGCATTAGTTTTCTCCTTTATTTTCTACTTTAAGTATCTTCATTAGTCTTGATGAATTAGATTTTAATTCATCTTCTATTGATGCAGTAGTAGTATGTAAAGTAAAATCCCAATGACTATCATCTCCATATATTGTTTCTTCATAAATTACTTCTGCATCATCTTCTAAATATCCTTCACCTGGAACTTCTTCTACATTACAAGCTAAATCTCTTAATTCTTCTTCATCTAATTTTTTATTAGCTCTAATAGTATAAACTCTTGTATCTGTTGTTGTTTCTTCAACTGTCCATTCATATTTGTATTTCATTTTTATTCTCCTTGTTTTCTGTAGCTCCACACCAGCTACATTCTTCTCCTTTACCTATAAACATTTCCATCTTTTCTACTGGACAATAATGATACCACATCCAATATCCATCATGTTTAGTTAGTTTACCTTCTTCATATTTCATTTTAATCTCCTATATTATACAGTAAAATCATTAACACTGTCAAGTACATTATCTTTTACTTCTGATAATCTACCTGTAGTTTTGTTATATAATAGACTACCAGCTGGTCCTGTATCACCTGTATATCTATTTTTAAGTATACGTAAGTTAGTAGTATTAGCAACTAAAGAATCATGTGATTGTTGATTACGTTCTAATGCAATTACACAGTCACTAAGATGTGCAATAGATGCTGAGCCACGAAGATGTGATAGTGTAACTTCTTTACCATTTTCATGACCTACATCTCCAGCTGGTCTTCTTAGATGTGATACAAGTAATAAACCAATACCAGTTTGTTCTACTAGACTTCTTAGTTTAGTCATAAGCATATCAATAGAACGTCTTTCGTCATCACTATCTTGACCACTTACTAGTATAGATAAATGATCTAGTATAATCCATTTACAATCTAAAGCTTTAGCCATGTACTGTACACGATTTAGTATTTCATCATTCTGTAGTGAACCAAAATGATCAAAGGCATAGAACCTACCAGTACCAATAGTCTTTTCTTGCCACTGTAGTAATTGTTCTTTAGGATATTGATCACGTATTTCTTTGATATATAATCTAGCATCAGCTTCAACAGACATAATATTAAATGCAGTCTTCTTAATATTTTCTTCTAATGCTAGTACACCAATATTTGTATTAGTAGTACGTAAAATATGGTGCATTAGTTCTCTAGTAACAGATGATTTACCCATACCAGTACCAGCAGTAAAAGTAATTAGTTCACCAGAACGCATACCATAAGTCTTTTCATTAAGAGCTTCCCAAGGATACAAACAAGTATCACATTCTTTTTCATGATACAAAGCTTCTTGTAATGATTTTAAGTTTACAATACCTGCTGGAGTATAGACATCTGCTTCCCACCATTCATTCATAAACTTTTGTCGCTGACCTTTCATTAGATATTCATTAGCATCTTTAAGTTCCATACGCATTATCTTACATTTGTTAGGCTCAAATAACTGAGCAACTTTTGCAGCTGCAGCTTTACCATGTTCGTCATTATCAAAACATAATATAATATTATCAAACTTATTTAGATATTCGTAAGATGCTTTACAGTCACGTACTGCACCAGCTGCACCAGTTTTAAGAGAAACAACAGACCATTTAGATCCCATCATTTCATAGGCAGACATAGCATCTATCTCACCTTCCGTAATAGTTATGTATTTACCTTTAGCAGCAAATAAGTTTTGACCAAAGAGTACAGCATTAGATAATGCACCTTCAGACCAGAATTGTTTTTCTTTAGTAGTTCTAACCTTAGATGCAATATGTGAATTATTAGCATCATAGTATTTATATATATGTTGTACTATTTCTCCTTCTACATTACGTTTAACTTCTACATTAAACTTATTAGCAGTAGTATTACTAATTCTTCTATCATCTAATCCTCCTTTTTCTCCTTTCGTAAAGTTAGTTTGTACGACACCTTGTATAGGTGCTGGCTTCGTAATATCCATTTCATTCCTTTCTGGTGGTGTATAATGTTGACAAGAAAAGCAGTACCAGTGACCATCTTCATACAATGTATTAGCATCACTAGAACTACAGTTCGGACAACTAGATTGTTTAATTACTTTTGACATATTAGTTCCTAATCTAAATTATTTAAAGCCTGTTTATATAAATTATTAGCAAAGTCTTTTTTATCTTGTACTATATCTTTCATCTCTTTCTTTGCTAACTTTCTTGATTCTTGTTTAGTAAAACCTTCTTCTTGATATTCTTTAACAAGACTCCAATATATTTTATCACTTTCTTTATCCCATAATTGTTTAGGCATTGCTCCATACTCCTACAGTTATTGGTTGAAATAAATATGGATGTTTCTTATTAGATGTATAAGTATATTTAAAATACATACCTTTAACATTTTTCTTACTATTTAAATCTACATATGTTATAGTATCTTTACGTTTATCTTCTTCTATAACTTTCATTTTACATCCAAGCATTTTCCATAGTCCTTGATGTAATTTCATATGTTCTTTAGTTGTCATCTTTATTCTCCTTAATATGTGACGCATCAGGATTCTCTACCCATCCTGTATCAGTAGTAATAGATTTAGATGGATAAACTTTACGTCTTAATTCATGTAGTTCTTCTGTTAAGTTTTTAATTTTTACATAAGCATTACGTAATTGTTCTTGTAAATCTCTAACATTTTTACGTAATAACTCTTCTACTTTTTCATTCATTGCATCCTCATTATAGTTACTTTACTATTATAATAATCAAAACCTAAAGGTGCTATCTTATTTATAAAATTTTTAGCATGCTCTTTAGATTTAAATTTCATAACATTATTATCTTCTTCTACTAGAAATTCAGGCATAGCATTATCACATGAAGTATGTGCTATAACGAATGCATTATTATTTAAATTCATATTAACCTCCATAAAAACGATTTATTATAGCACATTATAAACTTCATTGCAATAAAGTTATGCTCTACCTCCAGTATAAGTAATGTTATTATCTGAAGCCTTAAATACAACACCTTTAGATAGTTGATGTCTCTTTAAAGATGGTGCTACTAAAGATTGATTGTAAGCATACTTTCTTTGTATACCTAAAACAACTTTCTTAACTACCAATCTAAATGTATCAGCTACTTTAAATGTGCTACCATCAAGTTTAATCCACTCTCTGTACTGATCATTGTTCTTTAGATGAGAACGAAAAGTATTAATAACTCTTTGCTCTACACCATATACATCACCAGTTAGATCCATAGACTCAATAAGTTCACAACCATTAGCAACATATGTACCAAAGTCTTTGTAAACTCTTCTCATTGGAGAGTTGGATATACCCATCTTGTACCAATTATCATCTATTCTTTTAGCAATATAAATAGATTTATTATGCTGTCTTAGAGATGGTTTAACTTTGTAATCTCTAACACTAATGATTCTTGGCTTTTGTAATTTAGCTTTTAGTTTTGTAATGTTCATTTTATTCTCCTTGTTATATTAAAAAAAAATTACATAAAAAAATTAAAATAAAAAAAAATTATGTAACTTCCATATAAATATATAACATTAAACTTATTAGTAATATGATTGGAAATATATGATTCAACCATAAATTTGTAGGCTTTGACGTACTAGTATCAAAATACTTACCAGTACGTTTAGCTCTACGTAATCTCTCTTTATCTTTGTTCATTTTTATGTTTCTCCTTTCTTGTATATTTTTTCTTATTGCGTACTAGTCTACTGCGAAATAGTGGAAGGCGTAATAGTTTTGCAATAGGGTTTATCTTTCTTAACATTCTTTTTCTCCTTTCTTTCTCTATAAGGTATGTCAGGTATAACGATTACTTCTGAATCTGTTTCTATCCATACTTTAGCACCACAAGATAAAGGTTTATCAGGACTATAAATAACTTTACTGGGTCCTAGTATGTCAACCTGATGTCCATAGTTATTACTATTATAAGTCTTAACAGTAATTACTGGATCTCTTTTATTATTCTTGTGATTAGATTTAATAACGTGTTGATTAATATGTATTTTAGTCTTCATATTCTACATCTCCATACCCTTTAAGTACATCTATAGTTTCTTTAGATTGTACATCATCTTGTCCTACATATGTAGTTTCTGTAGTCATATGGTCTAATGTGAACTTATTAGACTGTCCTACATATACAAATTCTTCTCTTACATTTTCTTCTATCTCATCAATAGATAACTTATCAGTAGAAGTTATAGTATATCTATCTACAATTATTTTTGTCTTTTTTATTTCGTATTCGTATTTCATTTTTTATCCTCCGTATTAGTGTTGCGTACTAGTACATACTCAATTTTATTTATCTTTAACATATCAAAGAGACGAAATAGTACATCTCTTTTTCTAGGTTTAGTTTTAAAGTTAAGCGTAATAGTAACTTGCCATTTCATTTTTGTAGTTCCGTTAAAAGTTTTCTACCTTGTTTAGCTAAGCGTAATAGTTCTTCCGTATCAGTATCTCGCATTAGTATATTATAATCTGGATGATCCATAGTATTTATAATATTGATTATCTCTTCCATAATACATAGAAGTTGTTGCTTAATACTTGGTGTAACAGTAAGTTTATTTTTCATTTTTATCTTCCTCCTCTACTTTGCTAGGGTCAAATGCACTTGGATCTGTATGACATACATAATCACTATGCCAAAATTGTGTATACTTACCCTCGTCTGCTCCATATTCTCCTATACCACCTTTTTTCTTTAAATCAAAATGATTAATAGCAGTATGAAAAGCATCTTGCAATCTTAGTATATCTCCTAGATGTATATACTCCCAAGCACCTTCGTTAATTGTATCATATATCTGCTTTAGTTTATTAATTAAGTTTAATGTTACTGCATCTATTTTTGGTTTAGTCGTTTTCATTTTTATTATCTCCTATATCTGATAAAGCACCTGCATCAAATTCAAAGGTAGGTTCTTCTATCCATGCATCTCCTTTAACTAAAACACCTGGTCCATTATTTTCCCAGTCTCTTTGTACATATATTTCCATTACTTCATCACTATCTGGATGTTCTAATGTAAGTACAGGATACATTTCAGGACCTATTCCTGGTATATTTTCTGGTTTTAATTCTGCTTTTCTTATTCTCCAACCTTCAAAGTTTTTATAATACTTTTCTTCAGTTAAGTCTGCTTTACTTTTAGTTTTAATATCTATTACGTTATCGTCAGTCATTGTAGTTCCTTTCTATTTAATTACATATTCTGTTTGTGATATAGACTCCCATGTTTCACAGTCATCTCTTTGTTTCATATGTTCAATATGAATCTTTTCCCATCTTATACTATCTGCTGTATGTCCATATATTCTAAATATACGTAGAAAGTTTTGATCATTAATAGGTATTTCAATCTTATCTACATCACCTCTATTTTCATACTTGCTAGTACAAGGTACTAAATTAATTCTTGCCATGTTATTCTCCTGTTAAGTTAATAAAGCATATTAATACCAAGGTAGGTCCCAAAACTCCCTACATACGGACATGTGGATTTACATAATATGCTTTATGATGGCTTTGTTTATCCCAGATCGAAGGGGCTAGGAATAATTTAAGCATTTTTCCTGCACATGTTTTCCTGCACCATCATACGTATTAGTATTATATTATATTGTTAAGTTAATGTAAAGAACTAAAGAGTTCTTTCCTAGGGAGGTAAGAAAGAACTCGATAGTTCGTCTGGGAGGACTTATGCTGCATCAGCAAAGCTCAATGCCTTACGTAATGCT
>CAACVD010001616.1_pt1 | contig 10819 bp, 6 predicted proteins | sample 2381771 | NCBI WGS metagenome assembly CAACVD01 (sample SAMEA5211965, study PRJEB30684) | marine metagenome | biome: Marine; feature: Epipelagic; material: Water | collected 2015-10-15 | depth 15 m | reverse complement strand
AATCTACAGGGCAGCATCACGGGTAGCTTGAGTAATGTCGTCGGTGCGATAGGTGAGATCATCGTAGCCGATATCATCGACGCAGATCAGTCTAACACCTACGACTATGATTTGGTTAGGGACGGGGAGCGGATCGACGTGAAGACGAAACGCTGCAACACACGTCCCCTTCCACACTACGACTGTTCGGTGGCTGCACACGGAGCCAAACAGGACTGCGACAGTTACGTGTTTGTACGCATCCTGACCGATTCATCGCAGGCGTGGATACTGGGTAAGATTCCGAAGCAAGACTTCTACACAAAAGCGACGAAATACCAACGGGGCGACGTAGACCCCGCAAACGGCTTTGAGTTCAAGGCCGATTGTTACAATCTACCTATCAGTGAGTTGTCCGATGTCAAACAAAGCGTCTCTGTTTAAGTTCGAAGCGAACCTTCTTACCAATGGGAAGGTCGAGTTGCTTTGTGAATCTGTGAGGCCCGAAGAGTTCGAGGGCGTGATCAGCAAAGGGTTGCCGGAGTACGATGGTGGGCACTCCATAGCAACCCTGTTGAGATATCTGAAGTCTTGGTCAAACGAGGCTATGGATAAGTCGGCCAGATATATCTAGCTTTTACCCTTGCCGTCTGCAGCATAGAACGGCACCCTCTCACCGGCATCATTCGTGACCATCTTTAGTTTGCCTCCGCCTGCCATCATCGGCATATTTGGCATCTTTGGCTGCTGCATCGTCTGATTTTGCATCATGTTTTGTTGTTTCTGCGTTGTAGTCATCATGCCCCCCGCTTGAGCCTTCTTGCGGGGTTTCTTTTTGGTGGTAGCCATGCCGCCGTACATCATCGGCTTACGTCTTGACATGCCCCCATACATCATGGCCTTGCGCTGGCCGTTGTTGTACATTTTCATCGGTTCTCTCCGTTACTTGAGTATTGTTAAATCATTAAGAAGACCTTGTCCTCTAACGTCAAAGCCTCCCAGTGGTGTGCCCTTTGGTCCTAACAATGAACCGGGGCGACGTACATCTGGCATATCCAAAGTGCCAGTGTAGTCTGAGGTGTATCCCAGACGAACCTTATCCATCGGTGTCGCGGATATGGTAAACTTTCTACCAGACAAATCTACAACCTCTTCTTTTTCAGGGGTGATAGCCTGACTGAAGAGTGCGTGATGTTGAACAAGGGCTGCAGCAAACTGTGCATCCCTCTCAGGAGCGAGGGGTTTGCCAGTTCTAGCCATGTCCAAAAACGCTCGTCCCAGATTCGGATCAGTGACTATGGCTGTTAAGAATTCGCTGTTCTTGAATCGTAACTGTTGTAGGATAGCTTCCGTACCTACGTACTGAGGACGAACAACACCCCTGTTGATGGCGTACAGGCGACTGATGTAGCTTTCTACAGACAGCGCACGAGGTATGCCTCTGATTTGAACAGGAGACTGTGCGAGAGGATTGTCCGTGAGTTCAACCAGTACGTTTGCAATTGCTTCCACAGTCTCGTAGTGATCTTTGCCCAACAGACTCTTAGCAACTGCCACTTCTTCCTCTGTTTCGCCAAGAAATTTCAAGAGGGCTTGTGGATTCTCTACGAGCATGTCGGTGAAGGTTGTCTTCACTTCTCCTGTAGCAGACTTGTCTAGCTTTGCTTGCTTCTTTCCAGTCTTGGAAAACAACTTACGACGCATGCCGTTTATGTATGCTGCCCTAAGTATTTCATCTACTCGTTCTGGCGTGTATTTTGTATCACCAGCCTCATTTACGAGAAGAAGCATGTTCTTTCGTATCTGAGTGTATCTTTCCATGCCGCCGTCAATCAAAACAGACGCTATGTCTGCTGCAGCCATGTCGGTAGATGTCAGCCTGCCCAGAACAGCCGTAGCATCCTCAAGGCCCTGTGCCAGTTCCCTCGCAGGTGCTGTAGCGTTTTCTAGCTGGGTGTTAATCAGCTTCTCAGCATTCTGCATCTCTGTATCGTAGCGGGCGTTGCCTATACTCTTTCTACTAAAAGATGTGTGATCGTCCACTATGTTCATCAGGTTGACAAGGGGAACATCCGTGCCATCCTTAGATACCATTCGCAAGTTTCGTTCCACGTTTCTTGCGGCTTCTGCTATCTCTGTCGGTGTCAGCTTGTTTGATATAACATTCATCTGAACCCATTCTGCAAAGGACGCTCGTACAATAGCCCTCTGTCCCTCTGTGAAGGGTTCGCCCTCTACAAGGCGAGGAGAAAGCATTCCGTCTACGGGGTTTACGATGTCCTTACCCATAGCCCGATTGACGCCAGCCATATACACTGCTGCCTTTTCAGGATCGATGAGCATGTCCGCAGTCAGCCATTGACTAGGAAGAGTAGCAGTCTGAACTCCGGTAGGGAACTCTGAGGTGGGCTGGGAGAGGTTTGATCTTTTATTGAAGAGAAGACTTGGTACAAGCGCACCACCCGTTTCGTCGTGGAATCTTTCTTTGTATTGTCTCCAGCCTGCGTTTGCATCCCGCAGATAATCCATCAGGGCAAAGGTGCCTTCACCATCGATCTGAATCTGAAGACGTTCTACGGGAACACCGTCAACAACAAACGAGTCAAATTTCTGTTCGACGTTTGTGTTGGACAGTGTGTATAAGGCCCTAGATACTTCTGTCTTGCCTTCTTGGGCTGCGCTGTAAGCTTCCCTACGAATTATCTCGTCCAGACGACGAAGACCAGCGGGGTCCATACGGAACATGCCTCCATCAAATCCCTCTCGTGCTTCTGCTTGCTGCATAAAATCAGCGACCTGTGCCTGCAGGGGTCTGCCCCGATTGACGCCGGTTCCAAAAACAAACCCCTCAGTCTCTAGGTCCGCTTTCATATCTTGAAGCAGCTTGTTGACTGGTATGCCCTGTGATCGTGCTAGTTCTTCAAATATAGGATCGCTTATCTCTAGGACTATATTATCAACAAGTCTAGGTGAAATACCCTCGCCAAGTCCCGTCGTACGTGCAGAGATTAAGTCTGTAAACAAATCAGACGTGTCCACAGTAATATCATTGGAGAGTGGCCTATTGTTTGCATCCACAAAACGAACTTCTGGAACACCATCATCTCCGACTTTCTTCAGCCGGTCATAAGGATATGATGCCGCCTTTCTGGCAACTTCGTTAGCAGCTTCCAACTGAAAAGCGAACAACGTAGATGGCGTGGTGGTGTGATGTATGTTGTCCTTGTGACGAGGCAACGTACTAGGAAGCACCTCTTCTATGGGAGCAACAACTCCATCCCCTCCTCTAGCACTGGATACGCCTATACGCTCTATCATCTGAGCAGATGAAGCAATCAAGCTTTCGTTTATGGCACGGACTGCAGTACCAGAAGCTGCTTCTACTTGCTCACGATTTATATACTTTTGATCGAATATGTTCTTGGCAAGCAAGCTACCCACAGCATCTGGAAATGTCTTGGCAGTTTCCCCCTCACCCAGAGTATCAATCGCTCCCTCCTGAATGATTTCTGAATTGGCTGTCAGTGCATTGAGGTAGTGACCTACACCCTTTTCGTTGATCACAGCCAGATCAGATTCTATGCTCTTCTGCAAGTCTGTTCCCTGACGAGACATAGCCCGCATGAATTCAAAGAATTCGTTGTCGGCCATATCTGCGGGTACCATCTCCTTAATCAATCGGTTCAACTCTCCGTTGAGGTCCTGAAGACCCTTGAAGGCTTCTTGATACTGCTCTGCAACATCCATGTCAAAGGCGTCACCAACATTCAAGCTTTTCTTAACTGCGTCTGCGTAGTGGCGTAGCGTAATCAAGTCTGTTATGATAGGAACACTAGCGTTAAGATACTTTCTGTCCACTCCCTTTGCTTCTAGGATATCAAAGCTACGGTTTATTCTCTGTGCGTTAGCTTCGATCTGTCGGGCAAAGTCTGGATTGGCCCTAGAAAACGAAGTGACAAGGAACTGCAAGTTTCTTTTGCCAGTGGACGTGATTGTTCCGTCAGGGCTTACAAACGGTCCCTCAGACCCAAATGGAAACGCACTCCTAGCCCTAGCTGCATTAAAAGCCCGTAGACCGCGCGGCACGTTACCCTTGCTGACAGATATGATTAACCCAGCAAACAAACCTCCCAGTTCACCGAATGCGGGATCGATCATCTCAAACTCTTGTCCGAAGAAGTGACCTGCTGTAGCAGCACCCACGACCATGTACTTATCCTGTACATTTATGTCGCGCATGTACTTGGGCACACTACTGATTCGTTCAGCTTCCATCATAGCAATTCGATTCGAAGCTATTTCTGTTCGCAAGTCTCTGAGTTCCAGTTCTGTGTCGGGGCTGTATGATCTTTCTTGTCTTTTAACAAGAGAACGCTCCCTTTGTATCAGTGTAGCTTGTCTGTCTCTTATCTGCCGAACCTCTGCACGAAATTTGGGAGGGAGACGTGTGTCAACAATTTGATACGCGGTAACCAGCCTATCCTGAATTACCTTCTTCTGTTGCCCCTTGCTTAAAATACGCAAGGGACTAAACGGAGCGACTTCTCGTGTTCTCAAGTATAAGTTGGTAACGTCATCTACCGTCAAGTCCGGATTCTTTTTAAGTTCTCCCGCCAATACGCTTTCAAAGTTGGAAAGTTCTTTCTGAGATATAAGACCCTTTAAGGCCCCTGTTCCCTTAGACAGACTTATCATCTCTGCAGCCAAACGTGTTGCACGAGGCAAGAGTCCTGAGTAAGTGTAAGCAAGTTCCTCTGCGGTGGCTAGGTCTACATACACACCCTTTTGGGCGTAACGATCCTGCAGTGCCTGTGGAAAAGACGCGAAGTTGTCGTCCATAAATGCTTGACGACCCTTGAAGCCGGATATAGATACGTTCTCTCCCACGCCGTCAAACCAGTCAATCGCTTCTCCGATACCCCACAGCCCTGTTTCAATTATGCTGCGGCCAACTGCATCAACTGCACCCCTTCCGACTCCCTCTATGTCACCCATGCTAGGATCACTGAGACGATCTCGAAGAATAGCAAACCTGCCCCGGTCATCCACGCCGTTCTTCATAAGGACATTGTTCAAGTATGCACCGTACAGTGGCCGGGTTACTTCTCTGTTGCCCAAGTTGGCGGTAAACATCATAGACGCAAACCTTACGCGCTCCATGTCACTCACGGTCATGTCTAGGGTGCTTATTGGCACACCATTTTTAAGCACCTGCGTGTTCAAGCCCTCTGGTATCTTCGTAAGCTTTTCGATGCCCTTCCACCACGGAATTTCAATCTGCTCACCATCAATGACCATAAAGGATGCGCCACGCTTGTCTCCGTCACGTATTCTGTCCTCAAGGCTCATGCCGGACACGTCGTACATATTTCCTTCGGAGTCTACGAGGTCTGTGGCCTGATTAAACAGGGCCACAACTTCGGGATTCTTGAAGTCCATAACCTCAGTGATTGATACGTTAGGGGTGACTTTCTTCCAGTTTGTCGCCCCATATAAGTCACGCTCTGTCTGCATTCCCATGCCCAGAACAGACAAGTAGGGAACTGGCTCTTCTTTCGTACGGATCAATTCCTTGTCAACGGCGGGCGTTGAATCTGTAGCACCTACGGGTTGCCCTGTAGCCACTGCATCTCGTATTCGTTTCTGTTCGGGATCAAGGTTTTCGATCTGGGCTTGACGTGCTGCTTCACTGGCAGCATCTTCAGCCGCCTGCGCTTGAGCGGGTTGACCGGACGAGCGGGCCTTCAAGTCATCGATTTGTTCTTGGAGAGTAGCCACAGTTAATTACCTGTCCTATTTTTTGTTTTGCATAAACTTAGCAGCAAAGCCCTGATGCGTATTTTCAGGGATATCATCAATACTTTCATAAGTGTCCATACCGTTGGAAATCATCTGGCTGTTTAGCGCGTTCAAAAAGGCATCCTGATACTGCGTGGGTATTTCGACGTTTCCTATCATAGCTGATCCGTCTGCTGCTTCTGCATCCTTGCCTTCATCAAGAGGAGCCAAGCCCATGCCCATGCCAGTCTGAAATCTCATTCTGTTCTGTATGTTTCTGTTTATGTCGAAGTCAGCCATAGTCTCCAAGTCTGCTAGGATCATAGCATTGTATACATCTTGATTGTTTTTACTGGACAGTGCGGCCCCTCTTTGAGCCTTATACATGAGATCATCACGCAGCATTTTCATAACGCCGTATTCCTTGTCGGGAGTAGAAAGTCCCGGAGCAAGGAAGTTGAGAACATTTTGAACGTCCTGATCCGATATCGTACGACCACCCGTTCCGCCCTGAAGAGCAGACGCAACGCTGTAGGCAATGACGTATTGAAGATACTTTCGCTTGGCTGCATTGACCAGAATGGAGTCGCCAGATTGTAGCTGTTGTGCTACCTCTTTAAGTTCTCTATCAGTCGCTCTTCTAGCCTTCGCTTCTTCTGTGCGAAATTCGTCCTGACTCTGTCCGGGTCTTGTTGCAGACTGGGTGGCTCTTCCGTAAGAACCGAATTGATTTGAAAATACATCAGTGGCTGTTGCGGGAGAACCATCTATGTTTTTAGCGAGATCATCTGCCTGTCCTATTGCAGAAAGGACAGCCCTCACCATAGGATTGTCTTCATCAAGACCCATACTACGAACGCCTACAGCAATTCCAGCCTTTGCGTTCTCATAGAAGCTAGACAGACTTAGCAGCTTTTCAGACGTACCCTGACCGAATGGGGTCAAGGAGACGTTTTTGCCGTCTGCACTAACAATAAATATGAGCGACATAGCTTGCTCGACAAGCCTAGCTGCTTCCAGAGAAGCCCGTGCTATATTAGCCTCACTCGCCTGCATTTCAACGAATGGCTTACCCTCAAACACCCTAGTGTTGAAGTCAAACATTGAGTAGTGATCTTGTAGATTTTCTTGGGGCGAAGACAGCATAGGAGCGAATACACTCACCACAGCTAATTTGTCATTGAACATGGGTTGTTCTGTGAGTGGTATGCCATCCGCTCCGACTGAAGCGGGCACGCTCTGCACAACATTTGATACTTGTTCAAGTTCATCCCTGTTTACTTGAAAGCCAACTCTTCTGGGATCATAATTGTATGTGGCATTTGCTAGAACATTGGGGGCGGACCCTACACTAGGTCGTGTAGCCAGTCTAGGCAATTCTGTTATTGCATACTGAACAGTAGATGCTACTAAGGCACTCCCCGGATCACTTGGGTCAGATGGAATTAAGCTAAGAGCGTTGCCTACGGTATCAACTGCCTTGTCTTGTGGAACGCCCATTCCCATAGACCACTCTATAAGTTGATTATAGCCTGTTTGGTGAGACTCTTCTGTCAATTTTACAGGAATAGTAAATGTAGAATTTCCGTCAGAACTCTCTACTGAAAACGAAGCATTTGTACTGCCGTCTCCTGCACCAATAGCCTCTCCAGCAATCCGTATATCCTCTGCTTTCTGACCCCTCGCTTTGGCATGAAAATATCGTTCAAAGCTTATTCTGCCATCCGGGTCGTTCATACCCTTGAACCCTTGTCCAATTTTAAACAGAGCAGGGTATTTATTAGGTGTAACTGCCTGCATAAGCTTGGGATTCAATCTCTGCAATCCTTGCTCTTGCGGAAGACCTGCATTTGCGCTTTCCTGTCGTAGAATAGCGTTGTATGCAAAATCATAAACTTTGTTGAGACTTGCCGAATCCATAGATGTCCAGTCAAAGTTGTCTCCTACCTTGCCCAGAATGAAGCTGGTCATGTCTGTGCTGTACTTAAACTGACTGTCTTGGTCGGGTGTAAACGACTGTTCTTTGCCATCTACTGTCCACGTTAAAGTCGTTTCATTTTCATTGGAAACAGACATGGCAGCCTTTAGTGTCTCGTTGAGGTCGCCTTTTTCTGTGAATACGTCCCTAGTTCCCGGCGTACCTGATATACCTGTAAATGTTGTAGCTTGCTGGTAACCCGGCCTTATGGTTATAGGCGTTCCTGCCTTCTGCAGTTCCTCTATCTTTTTAAGCATCTCCGGATAATTTTCGTCTGCGAAAAACTCGCCATTGAGCATATTTCCGGGTATGGTCGGGCCTACAGCTTCAGACGAGGGAGTCACCTTATCTACCTTGTAGAGATTCGGGTTGAGAGTCAACAGGCCGCCTTGTGTGGTGTCTATGGAGCCTACCTGAACAACTTTAGATAATTTTTCCGTTCGTTGTTCGGGTGTCAAGTCTTGACCGGCGAAGTACGTAGCCCAGTCAGGAAGTGTACGTGCCCCGCCCAAGCCAGCATTTTTAAACTTTTCTGATCCCGGAAGTGCATCAGGCAGAGCATACACAGGAAATACAGACTGTGCAGCGGTCTTTTCAGGCAGAGAAATATTCTGTCCTGTGCCTGTCACAGCGGAACGGGCGACAAAACCCTGCGGGACTTCATCCCCGTCCTTGACTCCGATAACCGGACCCTTGCCACCAATCTGTCCGTATGTGGTGACGCTTGCAGCACGTTGCCGATCTCGCTTCGACTTCGTAGCAGTGCCAAACGCATATAGTAAGAGGGGTAGACTCATTGCGGCTTCTCCTCAACAGCCAAGAAGGAGTTCTGCTTCACGTCTTCTTGTTTTTGTGTACGCTCTGCTTTCATAGATTCAAACTTTTCTTCGCTTTTCATCAAGGTTCTTTGATCCTTGTTGAGTGCCTCAATCATACCCGCAAACAACTCAGGATTCTTGTTCTTGAGAATGCGGAAGAATGCCTCGTCCGTCACTTCACCCTCAATAGGCTCTTCGTCCACAAACATCTGCGGCTCGAAACCCTCTTGAATAGCCATGTCGGCCAGAAAAATACCGATAGCAGGCTTGACCAGTTCAGCTACGTCCGGCGTAAATGCACCCGCCATAAACCCCTTGAATGTAATCTGCTCGACAAGTTCCTCAACTGTGATCCCTGCAAGCATCATCTTGATCATGTCTTCCCTGACAGGGCCATTGGATATGCTGTCCACCGTGTAGTCGATCACGTCGTCAGGATTTGAGAAACGAGCAGGACGCTCCCACGGCCACTTGCCGGGGGCATCAGTCAGGGAGTTGCCGGGGGGCACCGCAAGGGCGGATATCTTGTCCATCATGTCGAGTTATCTCGCTCCTGTTAGTTTTTGATAAGAACTTCTGCGGCCAGCACTTGTGGCTATAGTGCCTGATGCGGACATCGGAGTTGGAAGCGGAGAGGCAGCGGGCAAACGAAGACCGGCAACCTTTCGTGCTAGGTACTGCTGAGTTGCATCCCTGCCTAGTGCAGCAGTGATTGCACCACTATTGCCAAGTCTCATCATCTGTGCTTGGGATGATTGAAAGTTTTGTCCGGATCGAAAAGTTTGTGAGCCAACGGATAGTCCGTACTGAGGTGCAGCAGGGGCACCCATGCCCATACGAGATGCGGCAGTTGTTGTTTTTAGGGCAGAAGAAACCAAATCGTTGTCACCACCCGGACGCATATACTCAAGGGCTGTGCCTATGAACGACTTGCCAATGCCCGTGTCTGCAAAAGGAGTTATGCCCGTTTTTGCAAGAGTTTCACCAAAAAATCCTGTACCTGTGTAAGACCCTTTTATAAACTCGCCACTAGCAGGATTTATTATACCCTCTCTAAAATCTCCATACAAATACTCCCGTGCAAATCCTCCCGCAAGAATAGTTGCACCGATCTTAAATGTATTGTTCTTGAGTGCTTTCGATAGCCAACTCATATCTTATGGTCCCCAAATTTTGTCTATGGCTTCGATAACCAAATAGTCGTCGAACTTGTCATCGTACGCATCTGCGTTGGCCGCGATTGCCGCAGACTGCATAGCCGCATTGTGTGCGCGATCCTTTGCATTTTCAGAAATCTTAACAACCCACGCTGCTTTGTCACGATACTTCTGCCACATTTGATTGAGAGCGTTCTGTTGAATGCCAAGCAGGTTCATGGCGTTTTGTCTGTTGGCTTCGTTTTCCATAGCGTTGTTTCGGGTGTTTACATTCCGTCGCCACACAGCGTTGCTCTGGTCGATTTCAAGCTGCATATTAGCATTGAACTGGTCTGCTGCAGTACTCATCTGTGTGTTGAATTGAGCGATTGCAACCTTCTGATTTGAATTGAATTGCTTGAGTGCTATACTGCGTTGCACATTTGCAGATTCAATTTGCACACCCAATTCAGTAAAGAACTCTTGGACTTGATTCTCTGACTTGGCATTGAACTGAGAAGCAGCATTTTTCGCTGCGGCGTCAGTCAGGAGAGCCTGTGCCCTAGACTGATAGGTCAGGGTGTTTGCCTGTTGTCTGTTAGTCAAGTTTGCCATGTCCATAGACAGAAACGCTTTAGCGTTGTTTACTGCAGCCTGTTGACGGTTGTTGAGGTTTGCCATGTCCATCTGCAGCATAGCAGCAGCGTTCTGCAGAGCGGCCTGTTGCTCGTTATTCAGGTTCTGTAGCTGTATCGTGGCGTACTTGCTGGCATCCTGTGCAGCAATCGGTATGCCCGACTCCATCATAGCCTGCATCGTCGCTGCAGCAGCCATAGAGGACGAACCCAAACCGCGAGACTGCATCACAGCAGTGACCTTGCGAACGGCAGGAGCAGCCCATGCGGGTGGGGGACCACCCTCTTCGATGCCCTTAAACAACTCTGCAAGTTGGTAGCGAGTAGTTGCGCGAGGATCGAGTTCTTGGGTGGCAGCGGTAGCGAGGGACTCAGGGGATACGGTGCCCTGTGCTGCAGTCATCAGGGATTCTTGTGACAGAGTGCCCTGTGCAGCTTCAGCCGTACCTAGCTTTGGCGCAGCCTCTGCAGCCGTGTATGTCTTAGCATCGTACG
>CAACVD010001615.1_pt1 | contig 10819 bp, 11 predicted proteins | sample 2381771 | NCBI WGS metagenome assembly CAACVD01 (sample SAMEA5211965, study PRJEB30684) | marine metagenome | biome: Marine; feature: Epipelagic; material: Water | collected 2015-10-15 | depth 15 m | reverse complement strand
GCCGGAAGTGGTTCTTATGGATTATTTCTACCAGACATAGGTACTATTTTATTAAACCCATTGGCTATATCTCAATCCATACGAATTGAAGCAAATAGATCTGATAATTCTGATGGGCTAAATGCTGGTGCTCTTTACGACGGGATTAAATTAGGAGGTAATTTTGAACTTAATTCACAAGAAACTTTATCTTCTGATTTTGTATTCGTTAGATTAAGAAATTCAGAATTTAATTACTCAGAAAATCCTTCATTTATATCTGGTTCCACAGGTGAAGTAATTTACTCTAATTTTATTAATCAACCCCAAGTTTTTATTACCACAGTGGGGATGTATAATGATGCTAATGAATTATTAGCTACTGCTAAATTATCAAGACCTCTACTAAAAGATTTTACTAAGGAAGCTTTAATTAGAGTAAAATTAGATTTCTAAAGTGAATGAGTGCATTCAAACAATTCAATTCTAAGGATGTAGTTATTACACCCTTTAAAACTAATAAAAGTTTTACTTTTAATGGGGCACACCAATTAACTGGTTCTAATGTAGGGATAGATAGATTCATAGGTAAAAATTCTACCCCTACTGACAATATAAATAGTGAAATTAAAGCTGGTCAAATCTCCAGTATCCCTCAGAGACTGGTTTATGACTCTATTAAACATTTATATTATTCTAATTTTTTATTAGATGCTTCAGGCAGTAATGCTGTTACAGCTTCTTTTAATATAGATGGTACTATTACAGGACCCGGAGATACTACTAATTACTACAATTATTTATCCTCAGATTTACTCCCTAAAAGAGAATTTCCAACACAATCCGATGCTAGAATAGGAATAATTTCTATCCCTTCTAAGTTATTTGGAGAATATATTAAACCCACTACTTTTCGATATGAAGAGGATAGTACTATAATGACTGATGATGGGGAAGGTAATTTATTTGATCAAGATGGAAATCAATTAGGTAACATAATTTATGAACATGGTATAGCTATAGTAACTGTAGAAAGTGAGGATGCCTATGATTCCCTATATGGAACAGCAATTTATGGTACGGGTTTATACGGCAGTTCACCTGGGTTTGATGCATTTATGACAGGTTCCAATATTACATGCTCATTTGAAAGTACTCTAACCCTAAATGAGGTTCAATATGCAGCAAGGATTAGGGAAAATGAATTCCAATTTTCTCTTAACCCAACAATGATATCGGGAAGTAACATTAACAGTGATGTTTATTATGATTTTGTAACAGGTTCATATTTTACTCCTTACATTACAACTGTAGGAATGTATAACAATAACTATGATTTACTAGCTGTAGCTAAATTATCTAACCCTCTCCCAGTATCACAGTTTACGGATACAACAATAATGGTTAACTTAGATATGTTTTAATGAATTGGACTTATGAAGGGAAAGAAATAGTTGATATTTCGCAATTTCCCGAAAATACATTTGGTTTTATTTATGAGGTAACTCATACACCCACAGGCAAAAAATACATTGGTAAAAAACAATTATTTTTTAATAAAAAACTCCCTCCACTAAAGGGATATAAACGTTGGAGAAAAGTAGTTAAAGAAGGTAATTGGAAAGGTTACTATGGCTCCCATGATTATATAAAGGGACTAATTAAAGAAAATAAGCAAGAAGAATTTACAAGGGAAATTATACAGATTTGCTATAGTAAAAAAGAACTTACATATAGTGAAACAAAATTTCAAATGATGTTTGAAGTCCTAGAAAATCCTTCGTATATTAATAGCAACATACTGGGGAAATTCTTTAGATCTGATCTAGAGAATTATAAAGACTAATATGATAAATGATTTGTTAGTAAATTTAGCCAACTCTGTATTAGGAGGAGGTAGAAAAACTGCACGAGGTAATTATGCTTACACTTGTCCTTTCTGTAATCACCATAAACCAAAATTAGAGGTAAATTTTACAGTTAATAAAAAGGGACTTAACCCTTGGAATTGTTGGGTATGCAATACTAAGGGAAGTAGATTAATTACACTATTTAAAAAAGTAAATGCTGATAACTCTAAAATGCAGGAGTTAAAGTCATTAGTTAAAGTATATGATTACGAAGATAAACACGGTGTACCTGCAGATACCCTATGTCTACCTAAGGAGTATAGTAGTATATTAAACAATAATGATATCATAGCTAAACACGCATATTCTTATCTTAAACGTAGGGGACTAACTGATAACGATATTATAAAATATAATATAGGGTATTGTGAGAATGGCCTATATGCCAAAATGGTAATTATACCATCCTATGATGCTAATGGTAATTTAAATTATTTTACAGGTAGATCATTTGAAAAAGATCCCTATATAAAGTATAGAAATCCCAGCTGGTCAAGGGACATTATACCTTTTGAATTTTTTATAAATTGGAATCTTCCTATTATATTATGCGAAGGTCCCTTTGATGCTATTAGTATTAAACGTAATGCTATTCCCCTATTAGGAAAAAATATTCAAAAATCCTTAATGAAAAAAATAGTATCATCTAGGGTTGAAAAAATTTATCTAGCATTAGATACTGATGCTATGACAAGAGCTTTAGAATTCGCTGAAGAATTTCTAAATGTAGGTAAAAAAGTTTACCTTGTGGAATTAAAAGATAAAGATCCTAGTGAAATGGGTTTTATTGATTTTACTAAATTAGTTCAAACTTCTAAGAAGTTAACTTATGAAAACCTATTTGAAAAGAAACTATCTTTAATATGAAAAGAAATGTAAAAAAATCCTACAATAGGATAATTGAAATATCTCCGGATGCTAAACAAATAACTTTACCTGATGCAAGGTATTATAGAAGAAATGGTGAATATTACCCCTCCATAACTTATGTATTAAGTCACTACCCTAAAGGTAAATTTTTTGAAGATTGGCTTAAAAAAGTAGGGTACTCTGCTGATTTTATAGTTAAAAAAGCAGGGGAGGAAGGTACTCAAGTTCATGAAATGATTGAACAATATTTAAATGGTAAAGAACTTAACTTTTTAAGTGAGTTTGGAAACCCACAATATCACCCTGATGTGTGGCAGATGTTTTTGCGTTTTGTTGAATGGTGGGAAGAATATAAACCCACATTAATTGAAACTGAAGTCCATTTATTTTCAGATGAATTAAAAGTAGCTGGTACTTGTGATATGGTTTGTGAAATAGATGGAGAGATATGGATTGTGGATTTTAAAACATCTAATAATCTTCAAACGGTTTATGATTTACAAACAGCTGTATATGGTAAATGTTATAAGGAATGTTACGGCAAAACCCCTCAAAGATATGGAATACTGTGGCTTAAATCATCTAAAAGAAAACCCGCTAAAGGTAAAATGCAAGGTAAAGGGTGGGAAATGTATGAATCTAAAAGAACACAAGAAGAAAACATTGATATTTTCCTAACTGTTAAGAAATTATTTGATTTAGAGAATCCAAAACATTCACCTATTTTTACAGAATTTAAAACTACAGTCAAAAGGGAGTTGTAATATTTATAATAATGATATCATTAGTACAACTACTAAAAGAACAAACTAATAAGCCTAAAGCTATTATTTTAGCAGGTGCCCCCGGAGCTGGAAAAGGATCTATTTTAAAAGATCTTGATTTAGGGGGACTTGAAATACTTAATATAGATAATATCTTTATTAAAAATCTTAAACAAGCTAATATTAGTTTAGATTTAAAAAATGCAACACCCGAGGGTAGAAGTAAAGCAGCTAAAGCAATGGCTGCAGCTAATAAGGAATTTAAGGGTGAATTGCAAGACATAATAGATGGAAAACAATCGTTTATACTAGATGGCACTGCTGCCTCATATAATAAAACTGCTGAGCTAAAACAGGAATTAGAAGAGGCAGGATATGAAATAATGATGCTTTATGTTTATACTGATTTAGAACGTTCTTTAAAACAAAATGAAAAACGATTTGAAAAATCAGGAGGTGAGGATAGAAGTTTACCTCCTGCTATTGTAATGCGTACTTGGAAAAATGTAACAGATAATATAAAACCCTATTTTAATTTATTTACACCTAATTTTATAGCTGTAGCTAATACATTAAAGGGTGATAAAATGGAGGATATAGAGAAAATTATCAAAAAATACCTTACCCCATTTAAACCTATGGGAACTAAACCTAAGACCCCAGCACAACAGCAAAAATCAAAGGAACAAAAAGCAAAATTGAACGCTGAAATTCAAGATATGTTAGATGAAGAATTTATAGCAGATATTCTACGATATACAATATCTAAGGAAGAAGCACAAATGAGATTAAAACAATTCCTAAATGGCTAAAATAGGATTATATGGAGGTGGGTTTAAACCCCCAACTAGGGGACACTTTGAAGTAGTAAAACAAGCGCTTGAAAGTAATCCCGATCTTGATTCACTTATAGTCATAGTGGGTCAAAAAGAGAGAGGTGGTATAGACCAATCTGATTCCTTAGTTATATGGGACATTTATTTAAAATATTTACCTTTAAAAGTTGAAATATTACCAGTGGCTACCCCTATCCGTACTGTTTATAACATAGCAAAAGAAAACCCACAAAATGAATATAAGTGGTTTTTAGGTAAAAGACAAGGTAGGGAAGATGATGCTAGTGATATAGCATTAAGAACTAAACATCTCACAACTAAGAAAGATGATTACCCTAATCTTATCCCTATAACAATTGAAACCCCAGATAAAGGAGTTAGTGGTACTAAAGCTAGAGAATATTTACAAAATAATGATAAAACGGGTTTCTTTTCCTTATTACCTACTGATTTATCCCTTAAGGAAAAAGAACAAATTTATACTATGGTATCTAAAAAAATAAATGAAGGTGGTCATAAAAAAAGAGATCCAAAAAAAGGTACTGGGAAAAAGCCTGAGGGATCAGGTAGACGTCTGTATACTGATGAGGATCCAAAAGACACAGTAAGAATTAAATTTAGAACTAAAGAAGATATAGTAGATACTTTAAATAAAAAATCATTTAAAGCTAAATCTCACGCTCGTCAATCTCAAATAATTAATTTAATTCATCAAAGAGTAAGAGCAGCATACCAAAATGCTAAGGATCCTGATACTAAGGATAGATTAAAAAGAGCATTCGATTATATTAAAGATAAAAAAGAAGCCTCTAAAGAAAAAACAAAAAGGTTAAAACAACAAAATGAAGGTAAAAAAGGATTTGGTAGAGGTAATGTTGGCACTAGATACAGAGCCATTGAAAAAAGAGGAAATAAATACTACTATAGACAAGATGACCCCTTGGGTGCTGGAATAAAACAAGAATTTGGTCCATTTGATACTAAAGCACAAGCCATTAAAAAAATGGAAGAATTCCCCCCTGCTACTAGTTATAGAGATATTACAGACAATATTGATCCTGAAGTTCAAAAGAAACATAAAGGCAAATCTGCACCCTATGGTTCCGCATATGAACCCGTAAATGAAATAGGTATAGATTTAACCAATTATGATGGTCAAATTTTACCAGGTGATGTTTTAAGAGCACCTAAAGGGTTTCCATTGGGAGGAAAAAAATTAGAAAAATCTCTTGCATTAAAAGTACTTAAAAATTCTAGGGAAGGAGTAAACAGGTATAAACTTACATTAGAAGATCCTAAAACAGAAAAACGTTATTCAGTTCGCAACTATGAAATGGATGGTGAGTATCAAGGTAAAGAATTACCACAATGGGGTTTAATTAGAAAATCAAAGAAAAATGTGGATGAAGGGGATACTTATGAAAAAATGGCTGCTAAGGGAAAAAAAGCAGGTAATCTAAAACAGGGTACTGTTAGAAAAAGATTAGGTATAAAAAAAGGAGAAAAAGTCCCATTATCCTTAATTAAAAAAGAAATATCACGTTTGAAAAAAATGGATAAAGATCCCAAGAAAAAGGGAGCTCAATTAGGAGATAAAAACCAAAAATACTATAAAGCATTACAATTAGCTAAAACTTTAAAAACAACTACTAACGTTAATGAAAATGCTACTTATTCTGATAGTATAGATTATAGACAACAAATTTTAAACCTTACTAAACATATGTTAGAAAAGGGTGAAAATATTACCCCACTTCCTAAGGTTATTTTCAAACATGGTGATCAAGAAAATGCTAAAGAATTTTTAGGTAAAACAGCCTATTATGATCCTAATACTATGACTATTGTATTATATACTGAAGGTAGACATCCAAAAGATATTGTTAGATCATTTTCCCATGAAATGATCCATCACCAACAAAATTTAGAAGGTAAATTAAATAATATTAATACCACTAATACTCTAGAAAATGATTATTTAGAAGATATAGAAAAAGAAGCATATTTAGAAGGTAATATCAATTTTAGAAATTATACAGATAGCCAACTACATGAGGAAAAACCATATAAACATAAATTTGGGTTTGATAAAAAATTAGGTAGGGATCCATTTGGTATATCTGCTTTTGCTTATGAATTAGCTCGTGGTTTAGAAGAACAAGAAGAAAAAATAGAAACTAAATATACTATTTATTCTGATATGGATGGTGTATTAACCGATTTTGATAAAAGGTTTAAAGAATTTTCTAAAGGTATTGCACCTAAAGATTATGAAAATAAATTCGGACTGAAAAAGTTTTGGAATTTAGTAGATAATATCGGAGGTAAAGATTTTTGGGCTAATATGGATTGGATGTCTGATGGTAAAGAATATTGGAATTATATTTCAAAACATGATCCTATTATTCTAACTGCCCCATCAATAAACCCAGTTTCAAGATTAGGTAAAAGACAATGGAGAGATGGTAATTTACCTGGTGTTAAAATGAAAATGGCTTCTGCAAGAAACAAACCTAATTATTCTAAAAGGAATTCTATTTTAATTGATGATAGACAAGATACCATAGACGCATGGAATGCAGCAGGTGGTATAGGTATTCATCATACATCTGCAGCTAATACAATTAAAAAGTTAAAAGAACTTGGTTTATGAGAGATAATGTTTTAAAAAAAGAATTTAATAAAAAGGACGTTCAAAGGATAAGAAACCTAGTACAGGGGAAATATGGTGATAAAACTACCCAAAGTGTAGGTTATAAAAAGGGCTACATAAAAAGAAAAGAAGGTGATATTTGGGAGGAAAAAGGTCAAACATGGACTATTAAAGAAGGTATAAAACAAAATATTACTAAATTAGATAGAGCTAAGAAAGCTTTTAAAACTCCTTTATTTTGTCCCGAATGTGGTACATTGATGAAAAAAAGATTTGATTCTGATTATTATAAAATCCATAAAATGTGTTATGATTGTGTTATAGATAAGGAACACGAAATGCAAAAACAGGGAAAGTGGGAAGAATATCAAAGAAACATCCACAATGCTGACATAGATGGTATTATAGCAGATTATACTTCTTTTGTAGAAGCAGCTCTTAGTGAAAACAACACCTCATTTGTAACAGAAGATGGAGATGTTGAAAAGTGGGAAGGAGGTATTAATAAAGAACGTGCTCAAGAAGCTTTAGAGAAAGGAATTGAATATCTTGAATCTAAGAAATTAAAATAATTTTAACTGTAGGGATACATATTTATAAAATATAAATACTAGTCAAATGACAAAAAAAGATCTTAAAGAAATGATTAAAGCTGCTATTACAGAGGAAATATCAAAACCTCATGGTAATATTGGAGCACAAACTCCAGAAGGTGAAGTACTTGGATTTTTAGATGAACAAGAAGAAGAGGAAGTAGAGGTAGAAACTGAAGAAGAAGTTGAAGTTGAAGCTCCCACTAGAGAATTATCAGCAGAAGAAGAAATTGTACAAAGTAGTTTAGAAAAAGCACTTGAAGCAGCTAAAGGATTAGGTAATGAAAAGCTAGTTACGCAAATAGGTAACACCATTACTTATTTCACAAGATCCGAAGTAATTAAAGAGGAACAAGAAATTGAAGATATTAGAGCAAGATTTTTAAGAACTCTTAAATTACCTAATAATGCCCTATAAAAGAGTAGGAAAATGTGTACATAAGAAATATTCTAATAAGACTATTTCTAAAAAACCTATTGGCTGCTCAGATAGTGTAGCAAAGGCAAAAGAATATCTCCAGGCACTTTATGCGAATGAAATGAATGAAGGAAAAAAAATGACCCCAAAGGAAATAGCTAAAAGAGAGGATATTATTAGGGGGATGTTAGATAATAAAAGGTCACTAGTTAGAAAATATGGAGCAGATGCTGAAAAAGTAATGTATGGTACTGCAACTTCAAAAGCTAAAAAAATAGCCGAAATGGAATCAAAAAATAAACTTAGAGAAATTATTAAAAATGCTCTTTCTAAACCCATAGAGGAGGAAAAAACAGATAAATATGATGATCATCCTGCTTTAAAAGGAAAACAAAAAGATAATTTACCTGATGGCCTTCAAAAAGCTATTATCAAGAAAAAAGGAGGCAAAGTAGAAGAAGGAGATTTAGATTTAGGGCATGTAGATCATGAACCCCAAGATATAAAATCTAAATTATTTAAAATAGGTAAAGATGCTTTAGCATTATATAAAATAGTTAAACCCTTTGATGAAATAAATCAAGAAGTTGATTTTCCCTCTTGGTGGCAAAGTAAAATAACTAAATCCCAGGATTACCTGGAAAGTGCTAAGGAATACTTAGAATTTGAACTTAATGAGCCTAAAGTTGATATGATGGCTGATTCAATTCCTACTATGGAGGAGGGATTATTAGAAACTATTAAGGAATTAAAAAGATCTAATCCTGGAGCTACTGTTGAAGAAATTATTAAAGAAATTCAAGAAATTAAAATTTTATCCGAAAAAAAAGATTTTCTTTGTAAGCGAGGAAAAGATTATATTAAATCTCGTAAAGCAGCTGGTGAAAAATCATCAGCATACTTATCAGGTAGAGCAGTAAAGGTTTGTAAAGGACAGATAAAATTTAAAGGTAAAAAAGTAAAAAGCTATAAATGATTACTAAATCCCGTCTAAGAGAAATAGTTAGAGAATCATTAAGAGATTGGTTCAAGAAGGAAGACTGGGTAAAAATTAATACTGCTGGTACTATTGAAGGGCCTTGTGGTACAATGGATAAAAAAGAACCTACACAAAGATGTTTACCTCGTAAAAAAGCTGAATCCATGACTAAGGCCCAAAGAGCGGCTACTGCAAGGAAAAAAGTACGTGGGTCTAGAAAAGGTAAACAATTTGTAAAAAATACCCAGAAGGGAAAGTTTAAAAAGAAATCATGACAGTTGAGCAATTTAAGGAAAGAATAAGAACAATTGCCAAAAAAGTATATGTTCCTAAAAAGGAGGATACACCCGTGATTGACTTTGAAGAATTTAAAACATTTCCAGAACTTAAGGCAGTTATTATAGATTTATTAACTACAGATTATGGCAGTTTTATAGCATCCATTGATTATGTAGCTCCTAAGCCAACTACATTTAGAATTAATTTAAAAAATGGTCAATTTTTTTATCTAATTTGGAATGAAAGAAGTTGGGTTGCTCAAGTAGAAGGTAAAAAATATTATCTATTAAATTTGAATGAAGAAGAACATGCAATCGAAGCCATAGCTAGGATTTTAAGATATGCTGCTCCCGAGGGTATGAAAGAAGAAAGTGGAAGTGGTGGAGAAATAGAAACAGAAGAAACCGAAGAAGTAGAAACTGAAGAAATAGAATAATGGATCCCATTAAAAAGTTTTTAAATAGAATTTCTTATAAGTTTGAAAAAGGATATCCTGACATGAGTAATCATAAAGATATTAACTTATTAGAATCATTAATTAATGAAATAACAGGTGAAAAATTTTCATTACTAGAAAAAGCTTTAACGTTTAATGATATAGCTGGAGAATCTAGAAAATTAATTCGGTTAACCATTATTGCCAATAAAATTAGAGAAAAAACCCCATTCACCTTGCAAGATGGTGAAAAAGAAGTTATATTGTCTTTTAATGATCCATCTTATGATGATTTATTTACAAATCAAAAAGTAGATACTATTAGAAGTGTAGGGGGTAGAAGCATAAATAATTTTAAGTTTTTTGTTGATGATAATGGAAATGAATATTCACTAAAACAAATTAAAAAAACTAAAGAATTAGGAGGAACAGGAGGAAGTAAGGCTCAAACATCAGAAAGACAAGAAAGAGGACTTATTGATGCTATTAATAGCGTTGAAGGGATAAAAACATTAGTGGGAGATAATGGATTTGAAATTCCTAATATAATTAAAGCCGAAAAACAACCAGACCCCCCTAGAGCTGAGGCATATGCTGATATTAGATTAATTAGGAAAGTTGGTGATCCTTATTTACTATCCGCTAAGGGAATAGTTACTCCTAGTATTGCTGGTGGGGGTTTAACTGGTATTACCCAAATAAATGATGATTTAGGTAATTTTGTGGCTGATTTTTATCAAGATGCTTATGAATATTATAAGAAAATATTTGATGCTAATGATGAAATAGACTATGATACTAATCTATATAAGACATCTTTTATGAAGGATGTAAATAGAGTAGTACCTCCCAGTTTAATAGATGATATGTTAAGGGGAAATGAGGCTATGGGAGGACCTGTTGATGGTTATTACATAGGCCCTATGGAAGTTCAATATACAGTAGAGGGTAATAAAATCATAACTAATGGAGATGTAATTCCATTAGAAACCTTTGCGCAAAAGTATGATAAAATATTTATGCACATAAAAAAAAGATCTGGTGATTATTATTTTACTGATGCTTTACAAACAGTAAATGGATTTACTATGCCTCTAATATT
>CAACVD010001614.1_pt1 | contig 10821 bp, 7 predicted proteins | sample 2381771 | NCBI WGS metagenome assembly CAACVD01 (sample SAMEA5211965, study PRJEB30684) | marine metagenome | biome: Marine; feature: Epipelagic; material: Water | collected 2015-10-15 | depth 15 m | reverse complement strand
TTTTTCAAATCAATTAATTAATATAACTAAAACAGATGGTTATGCTAAACCTGAAAATAATTGGCTAGGCGGAAATATTGCTACTGATTTAATGGCATTATTTAATGCTAGTAAAAGATCTAAGCATTTAGAAGTTTGGCAAAACAATGTTGATCAAATATTTACTAAAGAAAATTTAAATAAGTTAGAAGCTGCATACGGGAAAAGCTATAGATCTAATTTAGAAAAAACCTTAGAGCGTATGCGAACAGGTATGAACAGAAAATGGGGTGGAGATAAAACAATACAAGCTTATTTAGATTGGGTTAATGGGTCTGTTGGTGCAATTATGTTTTTTAATACCAGATCAGCTGTACTCCAAACAATATCTAATATAAATTATCTAAATTTTAAAGATAATAATCCTTTATTAGCTGCTAAAGCTTATGCAAATCAACCACAATTTTGGAAAGATTTTAAAACTATATTTAATTCAGATTATTTACGTGAAAGAAGAGGTGGTAACCAAATAAATATAAATGAAAATGAATTAGCACAAGCAGCAGAAAAAGGTGGTGTACAGGGAACAATTAGTTTATTATTGAATAAAGGATTTATATTTACAAAAATAGCAGATAGTTTTGCTATTGCATCAGGTGGTGCTCCTATGTATAGAAATAGAATTAATACATATGTAAAACAAGGGCTATCACAAAAAGAAGCTGAAGATAAAGCATTTTTAGATTTTAAAGCAATAACTGAAGAAACTCAACAATCAAGCAGACCAGATAGAATATCTGAACAACAAGCAAGTAATGCTGGTAGATTATTATTAGCATTTGCTAATACACCAATGCAATATAATAGAATTATAAAAAGAAATGCTCAAGATTTAGCTGACGGAAGAGGCGATCCAAAAGAAAAAGTAACTAAAATAATATATTATAGTACAATACAAAACTTAATATTTAATGCTATGCAAAAAGCTTTGTTTGCTTTAGCTTTTGCAGGTGAAGATGAAGACGAAAAAGAAATTGAAAAATATAGTCAAGTAGCTAGCGGAATGGCTGATTCATTATTAAGGGGATCTGGTTTAACAGGTAATGCTGTTGTAGCTGTAAAAAATATAGCATTTGATATTGCTGATAGAGCAAAAAGACCTAGACCTAATTTTCAAGATGCCGCATGGAAAGCTTTAACTATTTCACCACCTATATATTCTAAAGTAAGTAAGTTAAGAGGCGCGGGATATTCATTAGGTTATACAACACCTGAAAATATATTTGAACCTAAATTAGATAATCCAGCGTTATCAGCAGGAGCAAATATAATATCGGCTACAACAAATGTACCATTAGATAGAGCATTAAGAAAAGCACAAAATATAGAGGCTGCAATGAGTGATGAAGCGGAATGGTGGCAAAGAACAGCATTATTAATGGGTTGGGGGTCATGGGAATTAGGCATGCAAGAACCAAAAAAACAAACCCAAAAGAAAACAGAAGTTCCAAAACCACTTTTTGATAAATCACAAAATATATTTAATAGAAAGAAAAGTAAAATTTTTAAATAGAAAATTATGGCAAAAAAAGATGCATGTTACCACAAAGTAAAAGCAAGATATAAAGTATTCCCATCAGCGTATGCTTCAGGCGCATTAGCTAAATGCAGAAAAGTTGGCGCTGCTAATTGGGGTAATAAATCTAAAAAATAAATATTATGAAAGGTGTACCTCTTTTTTCTCCTGCTCTTCTACCGCAGGGTTTACCTGTTCTAACATCAATCCATTTTTCTTTGAACCAACGTTTAAGTGCTAAACCTTTTTTAGTTTTTCTTACTGCCATTTAGTAATTTTTTAACTTTATTTCTAGTACATACCATTTTTTTAGCATAACTAGGATTTTTTTTCCTATTAAAAACATATTGTTGATTTAAACTACCAACAATTTTACGCATATCGCCTTTTCTAGATTTAATCATCCATTTAGCTAATGCTCCGCAAGATAAATTTTTGAATTTACCTTCAGCATCTGGAGCATCGGAATCTTTCCAAGTTGGTCTATGTTTTGCCATGTTTTCTTCTTACTTTATTTTTACAAGCTGTAGCTATTTTAGATTGTGCAGGTTTTTTACCGTATCTGGCTCTTTGCTCCATTACAGTTAATATCTGTATTTTTCTAGCAAAAGATTTATTTGATCCCATAACTTTAGAACAAGTATTTTTAGCGTCTTTTACAGTAGCGTATTTTATACGCATAGTATCTTTTGGATTTTCGTCTGTATATAAACGTCTACTACTACCCTTAGGTTTTTTACCTGTTCCTTTTACTGGATCTGCCATTACTTTAATAACTTAGCTTGTTTATAAGCTTTCATTAAAGATTTTTTAGGTAATTCATTTATATGGTAAACAAATACACTTCTTTTAGTATGCGTTTTACCAGACATTAATTTACCTTTAGCATCTTTATGCGTAGCACCTTTGTATATAGTGCCATCTTTTTTAAAATGTGGTACACCTTTCATATTATTATTTTTTAGATTTATTACCCCAGTTTTTAGCCCCAACTTTTCTACATTTAGCCAATGCACCTGAAGCATACGCTGAAGGGAATACTTTATATCTTGATTTTACTTTGTGATAGCATGCGTCTTTTTTTGCCATAATTATTCTCTTATTATTCTGGAATCATCTCTATTAACTCCTGTTGATCTTTCAATATTAATATCATAGGTTTTTCTTGGTCTAACTCTAGTTGATTTTTTTTCAATATCCAATTCCCAAGTTGACCAACCTAACAATAAAGCCACTCTTTGCCAAGCTTCTGTATCAGATGCGACGGCAGCCCTAGTGTTATCATATATTCTCATAACTCTATCAAGCGGTACGTTTGTAAATGCTGATATTGTTTGAGCTGAAGCCATAGCCGCAGGATTATCTAAGCTTATACCCTCTTCTATCATTTTATCACCTTCATATTCTAATGTGTATAACGCTGATCTAACTTTTGTTACTTTAGAGTCTAATGGTGGGGAAATATCTAACAATCTCCATGCTGAATCTTGAAAATTTGGTTTTGGTTTATTTGATCTTTTAGCAATATCCATTGCAAAGTTTTTACCAACCATAACTGCATTACCTACAACACCAGTACCCCTTAATATAGAATCCAGCATACTATTTAATATACTTTGATATTTTTCTTTTCTTTTTTCTTTTTCCTCTTCACCATCAAATCCTAAAGCAAATAATGCTTGTTGTAATGCGTTAAATATAAAGTTTTGAACAGCACCATAATAAACTAATTTAGAAATATTAGTTTTAGCATCACCTCTGCCAGCTATTAAATCTTGAGCTGCTCTTTTCATTAATCGCGTATATTGCATTGGCGTATTAGCAAATGCTAATATAACTCTACCAAAACCACTTGCTTGTTCTTTACTAATTCTATCTGGTCTTGATGATTGTTGTGCTTCTTCTGTTAATTCTTTAAAATCAATAAAAGCTTTAGATTTCGCTTGTTCTTCTGTTAAACCTTGTTTAATATATGAATTAACTCTGTTTCTATAAAATGATGCACCACCATTTGCAATAGCAAAACTATCTGCTGCTCTAGTAAGTACAAAACCTTTATTTAATAAATAACTTATTGCACCCTTTACGCCACCTTTTTGTGCGGCATCTGCAATTTCATTTTCTGAAACATTTAATTGTAAATCGCCTCTTCTTTCTTTTAAATAAGCTGAGTTAAATATGAATGCAAAATCAGACCAAAATTGTTTTTGATTAGCAAAAGCTTTAGCAGCTTTTAATGGGTTATTATCTGACCAGTTCATGTAATTTACAGTGGATATAGTCTGTAATGTAGCTGATCTAACATTTAAAAACATAATAGCACCAACAGAATTATTAAGCCAGTCTAACCAATTATCTATTTGTGTATCTCCTGCGCCTGTTCTATTTCGACCAGACTCCATTCTTCTTAATATATTTTCTAAAGATTGAATATAGCTATCACCATATGCTGCTCTTAATTTATTTTTATTTTCTTCAGTAAATACAGCGTCAACATTTTCTTTCCATTGTTTTAAATGTTTTTTTCTTTTTACTGTATTTAAATTTTCTAATAAATCAGTTGTAATAGTACCAGCAATCCAATTATCATCTGGTTTTATATAGCCTTCAGCTTTGTTTATGTTTATGAGAGAACTAGCAAATTCAGAAAAATCTTTATTATTTTTTACTACATTTATTAATTCTGTTTTATCTTTTGCTGATAAACCAGGTATATTCATACCCTGCCTATCCCAAACAAAAACTCTTATAGCATCTTGATTTGTAAAATCACTTCCCTCTTTTATTTTCTTTTTTAATGCTTTAGGAACATTACTTAAATTTTTCTTTAGCTGAGTAAAATCATTCATTATGGCCGCTCTTTCTTTACTTATATTTTCCATAGCTTGGCTGTATGGTCTAAAAAGCGTTTGTCTCATCCACTCCATAGCTGCATCACCATCTTTACCTTTAGGTAATATAGCATACATTAATCCTTGAAAATCTTCTGCTGAATAAGGTATGAAGAAATTCATTAAACCTTTTTGTTTTCCTCTTGTTTTACCTTTTACTTTACCGAACTTTTTAAAAGCTTCAATACCTGTTTTTTGTTCAATAATAGCATTAAATTCTTTACTTAAATTTTGAGGTTTACTAGCTAAATCAGTGTTTATAAGCGCATCTGTAAATGTTTCGCCATCTAATGTAAGATATTCGTTTAAATTTAATTTAGCATTTACATATCTATCCCACCAATTATTATCAAATACATTCCATGTTCCATCAAGATCCATAGCATTTTTAAGCCCCTCCGCATCAATCTGCGCATTATCTTGTTTAGTTACAGCTATAAGCTTATAATTTTTTTGCACAGCCTCTAAAACTTCATTAAATGGTTTTTCATTTTTTACAGATGACTCAATTAATAATCTATAAGCACCAGCGTTTGGTAAAGCATGCTCTAAATATACACCTTTAGGATCAACTAAACCTTTTTTAATACCAACATATTCAGCACCTAATCTATGCCAATGACTTCCTTCATTTTGAGATACCCTAAACATATGTAATAACGTTGGAACTAAATCAGGTCTTTCTTGTATTATTTTATTTGTAATATTCCAGCCTAATACAAAATTTTCAACATTTCTTTTATTTAATACTCTTAATTGTTCCGATGTTTTTGTTGTAACTAATTTGCCGTTAAATTTTGTTTTACCATATTGTTTATCCCTTAAATTTAATTTTTTTATTTTCTTTAACTCGTTTCTTACTATTTGTCTTTTTGTATGTTTACCATTAACTAATATGGTTCTGTTTAAAAATCCGTTAGGAAAATATGGTATTATTTGTTTAAGATCTTCTATATATTTTTTTGTACCTTCTACAGTATTGTAATCATACATTTCTATACCTAAACTTTCAGCTAAATCAAAATCAGCTTTACTAGCTAACGCATCATTTTTTCCAGCCTCTATATCTGCAACTTGTTGAGGTGTTAATTCTTTTTCTTGTCTATATAATACATTTGTAACTTTACTATCAAAATCTTTTATATATGCTTTTATTCTTTGTGCTTCAGGCGATCTAGGTATTGCAGGAGCTCCAGCCTCACCAACGGAGTTTATTACATCTTGTACTGTTGCGGCAGGGTTTATATTATAAGGTGTTATACCTGCACCTTTTGTTAATCTTTCACCTTTAATATATAATGGTGTATTTAAAATACTTTTAGGTAATTTAGTAGAAGTTCCTTGTAATCTTGCAGAAACAGCAGCATCTTGATCAATAGCACCATCAGTTCTTGTATCTAAAATTAATTTGGCATTTTTAATAATTGCTTGCCTACCATTAATAACCTCTTGTTTTGTTAAGTTACTTTTAGGATCTAAAAACTTTTTAGCAGGAACATCAAATATTTCAGCTGTTATTGGTGCTGTTATATTCCCTAGTGTAGCTAAACTTAATTCTGATGGATTTCTTTTATCAGCTTTTATTAATTTTTTAGCTTTATTTAATTGTTCGTTATTAAATATTCTTTTAGGTAAATCTATAAGTTTTTTAGGTGGAGCATCAATAATAGTTTCTATTTCTTGTGACACAACACCTTTAGCTTCAGTTACATCTAAAGTAAATTCTTCACCTAATATAGCATTAGATGCTTCAATCATTCTTGATGGCAAAAATTTATTTATATATGCAGCTAACGGAACTTTAGAATCAGGTTTATAAGATCTTATTAACCCTAATATTCCTCTATCTTCATATTTAATAGCACTTGTTAATTCTTCTTTATTAAATCCAGGTGCTTCTCTTCTTTTATCAACAAGTTTATTAATTATAGGATTAAATTGTTCAATAATTTCAAAAGCATTTTCAAATCCTTTTTCATTATATAATTCTTGAACTCTATTTGATGCTTGCTCTGGTATAGAAGCTAAATCATCTTGCACATCAGTAGCTTTTAGTTTCGGTGCTTTACCGACTAAAGCTTTAAGTTTAGTTGCAATACTAGGTATACCTTTAAATTCATTAAACTTTGATATAAATTTTAATGTATTTTCCGCATCAAATTGCCCAATATCTATTTTACCTTTTAATTCTTTTGCAAATGCTTTTTGAAAATCTTGGCCCATTTCAAAAAGAACACCAGTTTGTTGGGATATTGTTTCTTTTTGAACCCTAAAAATATCTGATAATGCAGCAAAAAATTCTTGATCTTGAGATTCTAAATTATATTTGCCAACTCTTGTTGATAATGCTTTTGAAATTGTTGTGTTAAGGATTTTATCATTTTTAATTTTTGATTCAATTTTTTTTCTTAAATCACTTAAAATTTTAGGATTTCCTTCAACAGCACCATCAAATATCATATGAACTGCTTCGTGATGAAAAGTATTTATAGAAGTATCACTACCTTTTGCTGTGTTTTCAAAAATATTTTGGTCAATAACAAATAATGTATTGCCAAGCTTAACACCATCGACATCTCCTTCTAACATTAAACCAACATTATTTGGTACCTCATTTCCCTTATCATCTAATTTTGTAATAGGTATATTATTTTTTTCAATATATTTTTTAGCTTGTTCTCTAGTTTTAAAACTTATTCCGTTTTTATCTCCATAAACACCTTTTGTTTGAGCATTCATCCATTCTATAACATTATGCCCATTTTTAATATGATTACTAGTAGTAACTTCTTTTTCAGCTGATATTTCGTTATTGTTTATTATTTCTTGTTGTTTTTCTATTTCAACATTTATATTTTCTATATTTCTATTTTGTTTTTGTAAAGTTTCTTTTCGGCTTTGTAAATTCTGTAATTTTTTATTTTCTTTTTCATTATCTACTAATAAATCAAAAACTATTTTTCTTCTTTGCCCATCTACATTTGAATATTTTTCATCAGCAAGCATTTCTGCTTTGTCAATTAAATTTAAACGTTCGTTTCTAGTTTCTTCATTTAATCTACCGTCAATTTTTATTTTTTGTCTTGCTTCATTCGCAAATCTTCTTAAGCTTTCAGTATCATATAATGCTACAGCTTCTTTTGTTGCTTCTCTTGCAACATTAGTTGTTCCTGCAACACCAACCTGTATTCCACCACCACCAATTAAAGTTTGCGCAAATACTTCAGCATATTCTTTTGCATCTGGTAATTCATCCTTAGCAATACCAGAAATTGTTTCTTGCGTAAGCTCTGTACCTACTTCAACAGCTTGTCCTATAGCTTGTTGTTTACCGTATTGTTTTAATTCTTTTTGTACTTTACCTTTTATTAAATTTCTTAAAGCGCCTTTAGGTGCTAATTTAGTAGCTTTACCTATAACAAAAAAGTTACCAACTAAATCTAAGCCAGCATTTAATGCACCTGTTACTTCAGCTTTTTTAAATATATCAGCAGCTTCGCCTGCATCAATAATATCATACATGTATTCAGCTCGCTGAGCATTACTAAGTTTAGACCAATCTCCTTCAGCTAAACTATTTTTTTCTATTGCTGCTTTTGTTAATAAATCCATTGCAACACCTGTAGATTCTTGAGCAAACGTGCTACCACCAAACGAAACTAAAGCTGTTAACATTTGAGCACTTTGTGTTCCTAATATACGTTTTGTGTCATTCCAAGTTAAACCATCTTCGTCGAATACTTCTGGCGAACCTATTTTAGCTATTTCATTTTGAAATTTTTGACTGCCAACTAAAGATTCAAATATTTCATTAGAATGTTCTTTTCTTTTATTTTTTAAAAAGTTTATTCCATCTTCAGCGGTTTTTATTCGTACACCGTCATTAGCAGCTCTCATTCGTAAAAATCTAAATTGTTTAGAATCAACGAATTCATTTTTTTCTATTAATGAATTTGCTTTTTCAAGCTGCCTGTCAATTGCTTCTGCATATCTACTATATCTTCTAACATCACCCATTTCACCAGATAGCCCTTTTCCTTCTACACCAATACCAAATTGATTTTTAAATACATTAGCAAATTCACTCCAATAGCCCTGTTCTGTTTTAGTTGCGTTTTCTTTTATTGTTTTATTTGCGTTTAGTAATTCCGAAGAAATATCTTCCGATACTAATTCCATATCGGGTGCTATAGTTTCCTCCACAACCGCACCCTGAGTTGTGGGAGTTTGAAAATCCGGCTCTGAAGCCTTATTAACTTTTTTTTGATTATCAAATTCAACAAGTTTGATTTTTATTTCATCACTAGTTAAACCTTGATCAACAAGGCTTTTGATATATTCTTGTCTTTCTAACATAATATTAAATTTATTTACGCGCTTTTTGTTCCATATATTCGTCAATAGCATCTCTATTAATGTCTAAATAATCTTGAAATTCATCTGAAAGATTTTTTTCATTAACAATTACAAATTCGAATAATGTATCTCTACCGCCTTTTGTATCAATAAAACTAATCCATTTATCCATTCCAGGCTGATTTAATCTAACTAAACCTTCGTTCGTTGTATACTCTGCTAGCATTTGCTGGTCATACCCTTGAGAATAAGCTTTTCTAGAATATGTTCCAGAACCACCAGATTCAGTAGAAATTGCATCAAAATATCTTCTCATACTTTCAGGTTCGTATATATTAAATGATAAAGTTTGATCTTTTAAAATTTTAGTTCTCTTTTTACCTGTAGGTTCGTTTTTATCATCTAATATATCTTCTTCAACTGTTTTACCATCAAAAGTAAGCACAACACTACCGTCAGCACCTATTTCAACACCTGATGCATTTTCTTTGGCTCCTCTAAAAGTAAATTCAGAATTTAAAAATGAATCGCCAAACTCTTTAATTTCTCTTTTTTGGTTTTCATCTAAAGATTGCTCAACCACTAGTCCTAGTGAACTAACACCAGCTGATGAAGTAAATATGGGTTTATCATTTTGCAACTCTTTAGGTGGTATACCTCCTTTTGTTGCCATCATATATGGCTTTGCAGCATTTTTAAATGCAGTTGAATCTATAACAGTGTTAACAACGCCAGCTGTTTCTGTTCTAACTTTTTGTTTAAGGTAAGCGTCATCCCCTGAAGTATCAGTTCCACTTGAACGTGGGGGTGGGGGAGCTGGAGGCGCATAGCCTTTATCTAATATACCTTGATCTCTTATATCTTGTAATGCAGCTTCCTCAACAATTCTTGTTTTACCTTTTATTGAAGCTTCAAATAATTCAGCAGCATTATCACCAAATCTTTCAAAAAACTTTTCGCCAATCATTAAAGGTTCTTCTGCAATTAATTCTAATTGAGCATCAGTTAAGCTTTGCAATTCAGGCTGTTCTCTTAATATTTGTAAACGCCTATTAGCGTCAATGTCAGAATGGTTATTATATTCGTCATTTATAAAAGCTAAACTTTTTTTACTTGGTAATTTATTTGGATCTGGATCAGCAATACCTAATCTTCTTTGAATAATTCTTCTTGCTTCATTTTCACCATCTTTATATGTTCTATACCCATATGTTTTAGCTCTTTCAACAGCATTTGCAACATTAGCTTCCATTTCAGAATACACACCATCTGTAAATTCATCATGTCTTTTATCAATAGCTGCTCTTTGTTCTGGCCCAGAAGCAGTAAATATTGCTTGTATTTTATCAGGTGTAAATGTTTTCATTTCACCATCTATTTCAACAGTTACAGAGCTATTAAATTTTCCATCAGTATAACCAAAATTTGTTTTAGCTTTACCGTCTCTTATAGCTTCATATAATATTCTTTTTTCTTTATAAAATTCATGGCCTCTATCTTCTGTTTCTAATATATCATTTTCACCACTAAAAGAATAATTAAACATTGTATTTATAGGTGTAACTGCGTCTGTAAAATTTGATTGTGCTTCTTGTAAATCAATATCACCTAATCTTTTTTCTTTTGGTGTTGCAAAAAGACCACCAATACCTTTCTTTGTTACAGGGTCAACCGCTAAAGCTTCATCATAAAAAGATTTTAAAGCATCTTGCACTTGAGCTCTTGTTTGCGAACCGTTTTCAACAGCAACGTCTAATTGCTTTTTTAATTCTTCACCTTTTTCAAATATACCTTTTTCGTATTCTTTTCTTTCAGCAATTTTTTGAGTACCAAATTTATCATATCCTTCTTCAAAACCTTTTGTAAAAGTTCTAACAAATGCTCTGGAACCTGCCGTAGCGTCGTATGCGTTGAATAGTTTTGGATTATCGTATGCTCCCATCTATGTTACTCTTTTAAATTGTACATCTATTTTTGAATAATCAACACCATCATAAATTCCTCTAAAGTTTTTTACAA
>CAACVD010001612.1_pt1 | contig 10823 bp, 19 predicted proteins | sample 2381771 | NCBI WGS metagenome assembly CAACVD01 (sample SAMEA5211965, study PRJEB30684) | marine metagenome | biome: Marine; feature: Epipelagic; material: Water | collected 2015-10-15 | depth 15 m | reverse complement strand
ATATACCGCCGCATATATTATGCACATAATCCACGCGTACTAATGTCCATATATACGTGGCCGTATGAGAAAAAGGTTGGGGGCCATTTATAACTCGAACACGATCTTACACATCGATTAGTATATACAAATATATATGCCTATATACTTATAAAGAGAACCACATATGTATTGATATGCCAATAAAATTAAAACCAAGTTCGAAAGATTATCAAAGAGATGCACGAGGGAGAATGCTCAATAAGTGGACTTGGAAGCATTATACAGTATCTAATACCTCTACGCCAGATTTACTAAAATATCACAAATCGTTACCTAGGAAAAGAAACGTTATCGAAAGAGAACTAACTAGACGAGGTATTGCTTTTAATTAAAATAATATTAATTTTTGTCCTATTTTGGTTCGTTATGAACCGTTGGTTTAAGTGGCTTGACCGTTAAGTTAACTTTAACCCATTCCCCATTTTGGTATAAAAAGTGCTCGTTTCCCACTTTCTTTCGAAATTCATCAATAAACACTTCGCGATTTTTAGAATTTTTCCACATCGATGAAGTATATACTAATATCTTGAGATCATATTTGGATCATTTCGCAAAGCATCCAACGTATTTTTCGTTACCGTTATTTGCTCCGATAGATTCTTATGAGCAGTACTAGTGATGGCTTTTTCCTCACTCACTATCCGCTTTAATATATCCAGATCCTTATATAACTTATCCAGTCTTTGATTCTGCTTCGATATACTCGCATACGAATCCTTCTTCATAGCTGAATTTATATCACCCATACGCGCTTCCACATCGCCAATCTTTTCATTAAAATCAGCTTCTCGTAAAGAGGAGATATTAAGATGATGTTGGAGCCGACTCAGCATGTGATCATTCTGTTTATTTATACGGTCACCCTTATATAGCAACCATGCAATACTAACAGATATAACACCAAAACCATAAAAAATAATTAATTCCATATTAATTTAATTTATCTAACCATTGATTTAATTCCCACATTGCCGAAGTAGTGATGGTATCAATGCATTTCCCATCTTTGAAGCAAGCCCACCAAGGCCATTGATCGGGTTCTTTGGGTAATAATCTCATGGACTTTGGATATATCCACCCTCCCATTTTATCTTCTGCTTCTATATACACCAATATACTATCCTTATTTTCAATAGCCAAATTATTTAGGTGTTTTTCTACAATTATTTTGCACCAACTACAATATTTGGATCCAAACATTACTAATACCTTCTTTTCGTTCTCAACGATTGGCCTGAGTATATCTGATTCTAAACGTATATAGTGATTGTGCATGTACCCACAATATACGAAAGATCCCGTGCCAATCCAAATAATTTTATGTATCTTATGGTTATATAGTATATATGTATAGCTGGATGACATATTGTATAAGAGAGACAGAGTTTGGTCTTAAGTAATATTTATGATAAATTATAGTTTATGAAAAGTACTCGTTTTAATCCTCCCATAGAATGGAATCCTACTATTATGGGTCATCAAAAAACTAGAATGAATCGTTACTTTTTTGGCTTAGTTCAATTAATTGAAGGGGTTAGTAATTTTTTATCTGTTCCTTATAGAGAAAATACTAAGATGATAGAAATTGGAAGTTATAGTGGTGAATCTACTTTGTTATTTGCCTCTTCTTTAGCTTTTGATCATATATATTGTATTGATCCTTTTGAAGGGGAAGAAGAAATGAATTCAATTAGTGATAAAAATTGGGATCAAGTTAAAAAAGATTTTGATTTTAATACTAGATATTATAAAGGTAATGGAAAAGAATTAGGAGAAACTAAAGTATCATTAATTCAAGATTATAGTTATAATGTAGTAGACCAATTTGAAGATAAAAGTATTGATTTTATTTATATTGATGGTAGTCATAAAATAGAGGATATAAAGAGAGATATAGATTTGTATCTACCTAAATTAAAAAATAATTCTTTCATTGCAGGTCATGATTATAATTGGCCAGGTGTTAAAGATTTGCTAGATTCATATAGTGATGATTGTATACATTTTGGTGATGAAAGTTGGGCAATAAAAATATGAAAAGTAGATTAAATAAATTAATAAACGCATTTGGAAATTTACCTGCAATAGCAGAAGGGATTAAAAATAAAGTCTTTACTAAAGATGATGTTGAAGACATAGCTTGGAAAAGATGGGAAATCTGTACTAAATGTGAATTGTTTGATGATAAAGGAACTTATTGTGCTATGCCAGGTACAGCTCCTTGTTGTGCTGATTGTGGATGTATATTAAATTTAAAAGTAAGATCATTATCTTCATCTTGCCCCAAAGGTAAATGGGCTGCTTTTATGGATGATGAATTAGAAGAAGAATTAAGTAAATCAATATGAATTTAGGATTTGGAAAAAATTATGTCATTAATTTAAAAAGACATGAACATAGAAGAAATAGAACTTTAGAATTATTGGGTCAAGATAATACTATTATTATAGAGGCACTTGATGGTAAAGATTATAAAGACGATAATGAATTTATTAAGGAACATTTATCACCAGTAGTTATTGATCCTAATGGTTGGTGGACAGTTGGAATTATTTGTTGTGCTTTATCTCATAGAAAAGCTTGGAAAGCATTTTTAGATAGTGGAGAAGAAACCGCTTGTTTTTTTGAAGATGATATTGTAAAAGCTCCGAGTTTTAATTATGAGACTATAGAAGAAATTAGAGATGGTGTTGAAGATAAAAATTGGGGGTGTATTTTTTTAGGAAAATATGGGCAAATAATAGCTTTAGTTGATGATAAAGAATATAAACCTTTACATGGTAATTCTAAGTGGGGTGCTTATAAAAGATTTAAACCTGATCAATGGGCAGCTCATGCCTATATTTTAAATAGAAAAGGGGCTCAATGGTTATATGATCACCAATTACCAGTAAGTAAAGCTACTGATGTTTATATTGAACATTTACCATTTAATATCTATGCTCCTAGAGCAAATCAATTTGAACAAGTAAGATGGGTTAAAAAATTAAAACCTGATTTTGTTCCTTTTATTGATATAGTAGAAGAAGATGTAGAAGATTTAACTTCACATACTGCTGGAGATGGAATATGGAGTCAAAGATCTTATTTACTTGGTCATACTCTACCTAAACCTGAAATTGAATTAAAACATTTTAAATTACCTAAATTTAATGCTTCTTTTACTGGTTATAAATTTACTTATAATATTTAATATTTATAATAAAATAACTAATGGCATCTTATACTTTCGTACAATTAAATGGAGCAGGAACACCTACAGAAGCTTTATCTGGGGCTAAAACATTTACTTTAAGTAACCCATTATCTAGTTCAGCTTATTTTACAGTAGAAACAGTAAGAAACGCTACTGGTTCTTATACTACACAACCAACTAATGCTTTAGGTACTTATGCTTCTTTTACAAATATAGATGCAAATACATTAGTAACTTCATCTTATATATCTTCAGTTGTTGTACCTTCAGGTGCTAGCTCATACCAATTTACCCCTACATCTAATGTCGCAGTTAGTTCTTCAATGTTAAGAGCTACCGGTGGAATTACTTTAACAATTTCTTAAAAGTAATGCGCAGGAGGCTTGGCTCCCCAGGATACTTTTCGTATATTCACGGCATATTAATAATTAAAAAATAAAGGTTATGTCAAATTTAAACGAAGTGTTAGAATTCATTAAAAATTCAGATCAATCAGAAATTAATAAAATTAGAGAAGCTGTTTCTATTCGTAGATCAGAGTTAAGTTATTCAACTAAAATGTCATTTAGTGTTGGTGATACAGTAGGTATTGACCATAAAAAAATGGATCCTAATAAAACATTTAGAATCACTAAAATTAATAATAAAAATATTAAAGTTTCAGGTGATGATGGTTCATATACAGTTTCACCAAGTTTATTAGTAAAAAAATAAAAAGTAATGCGCAGGAAGCTTGGCTGCCCAGGCTTCCTTTCGTATATTTACGGTATATTAATAATTAAAAACAAATAAAAGTTATGTTAGATTTACAAAGTACAGATTTTAAAAGTAAAGATGAGTTAAGAGAGATCGCTCCAAGTATCTTCTCAACTAAACCCTCTCCTGAGGTTTCAAGCAAATATTCACATATTCCAACTGATAAATTAATTGATGATATGGATTTATTAGGATGGAAAGTTATTGATGCTAAAGAAGTTAACGCTAGACAAAAAAGTACTAGAGGTTTCCAAAAACACCTTGTAGTATTTAGAAATCCAGATATTGTAATTAATCAGATGCCTGATAATATTAGAGAATCAATTACTTCTCCTACAGGTTATAGAAGAACTGATGGTACATTTGCTAAGAAAAACCCAATTGATACTGTTTTTCCACAAATATTATTAACTAATTCACATGATGGTAAAAATGCATTTACATTTACTGCAGGTTTATTTAGAATGGTTTGTGAAAATGGTTTAGTTATATCTACTAATGAATTTGAAAAAGTTGCTATTAGACATATGGGATATGATTTTGATGAGTTGCAAAAACAAGTTACTGAAATGACTGAAAGGTTACCATTAACTGTAGAATCAATGAATAAGATGATTGATACTAAAATGGAAGAAAATGCAATTCTTAAATTTGCTAAAGATATGTTAGCAGTTAGATTCCCAGAGGATGAATTAAGAAGAATTACTATTGATATGGATGAGTTTATTACTCCAGTTAGACCTGAAGATAAAGGTGATGATTTATGGAGTGTATTTAATGTAATCCAAGAAAAAATCATTGAAGGTGATTTTGATTATACAATAGGTACTAAACATAGAAAAGCTAGACAGATTAAAAACTTTAAACAAGATATGGATCTGAATAGTAAAATGTTTGATATTGCACTTGAATACGCACAAGCATAATGAATAGGTTTTTATTAATATTAGGAATTGGTTTTCTCCTTGCTAGTTGTAGTAAGGAGGAGATTGCTCCCTATCCATGTTTAGATGGGGATTGTAATTCAAGATTTTATATTGATGAATTAGTACAACCTAATGCATATCAAGATGCAAATGGTTATTGGCACATTGAATTTTATGGGCCAAAATATTTTACTATTAGAGGTGAAATAGATGAGTTAGCAGATCATTATGTTATTAATGATGTTCCTTTAATTATGACTGAATATGATTCTGATTATTGGATTGCATTTGATAGTCTTACATTTACTGTACCTACTTACTCAGTTTTAAGTTGGTTTACTGGTGGGGGATATAATAATCCTGTTCCTGTTGGTAATTTAGAATATACACTTACTGATTTAGCTCAAATTCAACCTCCATTAAATATTGCAGGATATCAAATACAAAAGAATTTTTGTTGGGAATGTCCTTATGCAGTAACTATGTTAGGAACTAATAGTAGATATAATTATAACCCCAGACAACAGTTTTATTTAGATAATACTATGGTTGGAGATACATTAAAAATATTCACTAAAACAACTTTTAATATGGATGTTGGTGAAAGAGTAATAACAGAAGAAATGTTTAATATAATAATACACTAATGGCAAAATATAAAATAGATTATCTGGTTGGTGAAGCTAAAAGATGTAAAAATGGCTTTAAAATCGGAGATAGAATAGTAGAAAGAAATATTGTGATTGAAGCTGATACCTATGCTAATTTAGAAATAGAATTAGCCCAAAATCATAGATATATGAAAAAAAGATTAAATATAACTAAAATAGATAAATAAATGGACTTAATTAAAAAGCAAGAATTAGAAAATCAAAAGTCAGAATTAATAAATGACTTAATGGCAACAGTTACAATAACAGAGGAACTTTGGAGCTACCATCCAGAAAATCCTAAAAAAGTAGATATTGTTGTTGAATATGAGAAATTACAACAAATTAAAGCAGATGTTGAAAAAGAATTAGAAGAAATTGAAGAAGAATTAAGGGAATCTATTGTAGTTCCTGATTCTACTGAACTAGATAATCAATGGGCTAACGAATCAGAATAATATGTTAATTGTAAAAATTCGTAAAAAAGAAAATATCAATCAAGCTTTAAAACGTTTTAAACGTAAATTTAGAGATACAGGTGTAATAAAGGAAATAAGAAAAAGAAAAGAATTTATTAAACCTTCTGCCAAAAAAAGAAAGCAAAAACTAAAAGCTATATATAATGCCAAATTTTTGGCTGAGAATGAGGATTAAGTTAATATTTATAATTAAATAATTAACATTTTGGTGGATAAATATGATTGATAAAAATAAACTATTTGAATTATTTGGAAGTCCTAATGAAAAAGAGGATGCTCAAGTATTAATGAATCTTGAAAAGGATTTCCTAGAAAAACCATTTGCTAAAATTGGTATGTTTACAAAACTTATAGTAAATAATTGGGTATTTCACCAAAAACTCCAACAATTTTTATCAAAAGAACAACCTAGTTTTGATATTGAAGATACTAAAAGAGCCTCGGACTTTACTATATATAATAGAGCTTGGCATTACATAAAAAAAATAGATATTGATAATGAAAATGATCTAAAAGCACTAATAGAATTCAAAAAAGATCCATTTTTAAAAGCATTAGAATCCGCACTTGAATATTTTTCGGATCCCGATATTGAACAATATGAAAGATGCGCGTTTTTACTAAAAATTATTAAACTAAAAAAACAAGTTTAAAATTACGTGCCTCCCTAACCTATTTTATATACCTTGGAATCACGGGGTTTTTGAAAAAATGGGATGAGAATAAAGGCAATACAGGGGGGAAGGAAAAACATTAATAAACAATAAAACAGTTATGAAACTATCAGCAGAACAAATTCAATCAAATTGGGAAGTATTCCTAAACAACATTAAAGAACACATCTCAGGTAATAGAGGTGATCAATTATATAAATTTTATCAAAGATACGAAGATAGAATTATTCTAATGCCAGCAGCGCATAAAAAAGAATATCATTCAGCTTTTCCAGGTGGTTATGTTCATCATGTTAACAGAGTAGTTGATGCAGCATTACAATTACTCCCTATTTGGGAAAATTTAGGTTGTGATATGTCTACATTTACTAAAGAAGAATTAGTTTTTTCTGCTATAAACCATGATTTAGGTAAAATGGGAGATAAAGACAATGAAGCTTACATACCCCAGACAGATCAATGGAGAAAAGATAAATTAGGTGAAGATTATATGTTTAATAAGAAAGTACCTTTTTGTTCTGTTCCAGATAGAAGTTTATTTTTATTACAACAACATGATATTCAGGTAACTTTTAATGAAATGTTATCAATTAAAACACATGATGGTTTATATGATGAAGCTAATAAAAAATATTTATTTGCCTACATGCCGGAACAAAAACCTCGTACATCTTTACCATTTATTTTACATCAAGCTGATTTAATGGCTGCTAGATTAGAATTTGAAATGGAGTGGTTACCAAAATTTTCTCAAAATAATTTGGAGTCACAGAAAAAGGTTAGTACATTGTCTTATAATAAAAAATCATCTACAAAAAACAGAGCATTAAATACTGTAAAGAGTGAAGGTTTAAAAAATATGTTAGATAATTTATAATAATGATTTTAGAAATAATAATAGGAATTTTAAGTTTAATTATTGTTGTGTTTATTTATACAACAATAAATTTAATGCGTAAAGTAGAGAAGATTGAGGACGTAGTCATAAGATATGATAGATTCATATCAGAATATAGTAAACAGATAGAAAATACTGAAAGTAAATTAAAAGAAATAGATGCTAAGGGTGTTTTTCAAAGTGATGATGAAATTGGTTGGTTTTTTAAACAAATAAAAAGGTTACAAGAAGATGTATCACGATTTAAAGCTAACTAATGGCCCGAAAAAGAAGAAAAAAGAGTAAAAATTATTTTACTCAAGACACAGAGGATGCAATTGTACTTTACAATAATACCTCAGATTCTGAAATAAGATCTAAAATATACGAAGCGCGAATTCATTACGCGTTTTTTAAGTTAACAGAAAACATAATTCATACATTTAAATTTTACCATACTGAGGTAAATAATTTAGAACATTTACAACATGAAATTATTACTTTCTTATTAACTAAAATGCATTTATTTGACCCTACTAAAGGTGCTAAGGCATATTCTTATTTTGGTACAATTGTTAAAAGATGGTTAATATTATATAATACTAAAAATTATAATAAAAAAATTAAAAAAGTTCCAACTGATCATTTATTAAAAGAAGGATCAACTTATGTTTGGAATAATGTAGATAATTACGGAAAGAAAAAAGATGAATTAAGTGAGTATATAGATTTATTTGTTGAATATACTACAGAAAATATATTAGAGTTATTTCCAAAAAAGAACGATGCCCAAATAGCTGATGCAATTTTAGAGTTATTTAGAAAAAGAGAAGTATTAGAAGTATTTAATAAAAAAGCACTTTATATTTACATTCGTGAAATGGTTGAAGTAAAAACTCCAAAAATTACTAAAATAGCCGATAAGCTTTACGATATATTTAGAAGTAATTACATCCATTTTTTAGATCACGGTTACACTAAATTCCAATAAATTTATTGGTATCATATTTATAACCAAAACATTATGGCAAGTTTAGATAACATAGTATTTGGAAAGAAAAAATTCTCTGACATTTTAGGCGAGATTTACCAAAATCAAAAGAAAAAAGAAACCCAAATCAGTGGTCTTATATCAGAATTAAAACCTTTGGTTTCTGATATTGGTGATGCAACTTTAATTGTTCCATTAATAAAAGATTATTTAGAAATTGGCGTTCGTAACGATGAACAATTAATTAAAATGGCTACTATAGTACAGCGTGCGCTTAATAATAGTAGTGGTGATGATGCATTGGGAATTACAGAAGCTGAAAAAGATGAGTTAATGTCTCAATTAGATGAATTAAATAATTCTTTTAAAGGTAAGGAAAATAAAGATGGCAGTAAATAGAGGTTTATCCTTTCTTAGTAATTTTGTACAAAAATCAATTAGACGTGTAGATGGTGCGCTTGATTCTTTAAAAGATAAAGTTGTTGCCGCTCGTGTTATTGATATTAATTTAAATAGTAATTCTACTTTATATTCCCAAACAGGTGAATGGCAAGGGATTGGAACTATACAATTTCAAATTGTTGATAGTCCAACTTCTGATGAGTCAATTAGTTCTTCTAAATTAAATTTAGCAAAACCACTTTACCCTCAATTAAAAAATTATCCCTTAGTAAATGAAATAGTATTACTTATTAAATTACCAAATAAATCTTCAATAAGTAAAATTAGTGGGGCAACAACTTATTATTACTTTACACCCTTATCTATTTGGAACCACCCAGAACAAAATGCTTATCCAAATCCTTTAAATAACCAAAATAGTGATTCACAAAAATCTGATTACCAACAAATAGAAGCAGGTAATGCAAGAAAAGTTAGTGATGAATCAAGTGAAATTAATTTAAATGGTGCTAGTGGGGGTACATTTGTTGAAGATGGTAATATCCATCCTGTTTTACCTTTTGCTGGTGATAATATACTTGAAGGAAGATTTGGTAATTCTATAAGATTAGGTAATACTTCTAATGTAGAAGGTTCGATTCAAAATAATTGGTCAAAAAATGGTGATGATGGTAATCCAATTACTATTATACGCAATGGTCAAGATCCTGAATTAGAACCCCCTGGTTGGATTCCAACAACTGAAGATATAAATAAAGATTTAGGTTCAATTTATTTAACTTCCAATCAACAAATTCCAATTTCTTCATCTAGATTTACAACAGATTCAGTTGAAGAACAACCTGTAGAACCAAATCAATATACTTCTAACCAAGTTATACTAAATTCAGGTAGATTAGTTTTTAATTCTAATAGTGACAATTTAATTTTAATGTCAAAAAAGAATATAATGTTAAATTCAAATACGGGTATTGGTATAGATGCTAAAAAAGATGTAACTATTGTTTCTCCAAAAATAAATTTAGGTGATATTGGAGCAGAACAATCATTAGTTTTAGGAGATGATTTTATGACTCAATTTGATTTATTATTACAAAATGTATCTAATCTAGCTGTAGTATTACAAAGTTCTTTAGATTGGCCAGGTGGAGCTCCTGTACCTAGTGCAACTATACCACCTATAGCTTCAACAGTACAATCACAAATAACTAAAATCCAACAGGTAGTAGCAAAAGGACAATTAGTATCAAAAGTAAGTAAAACAATTTAAAAATGCCAACACCAACTCCCTTATCGGACCCAACTGAAATAAGAGAATTTGTTATTAATGGTGATGTTATTACCCAAGGAAAAGGTACTGGTTTAGGTGGTGTTGATGTTAGCATAACAACAAAAATTCCTACTCCAGATGGGCAAGAAGAAGATGTAAAATTTGATACAAAATCCTCTCAATCAGGTTATTTTACTTTAAAATTTAAAATACAAGTTATACCAAAAACAAGAAAAGTTTTAACTGATTGGTATTTTGATGAACAAAAGGATTTTATAATTGGAAATCTTTTAGTTAGTAAAGAAAATGTAAGACCTGATGGTGATAATATCAAAATTAATTATTCCCTTAGTTATAAGTACAAATCAGAAATATTTAATGTTGTTACTGATTATAAAACTTATAGAAATAGATCCGCTATTGGTTTAGGAATCCAAGAAAGTAAAGATGAAGCTATAGCACAACTTTATGATAAAATTTATGACTTTGATGATGGTATAATTGAAACACAAGAAGAAGATGGATATGAAGTAAATGAATTTCCTGATGTTAAATTTGAC
>CAACVD010001611.1_pt1 | contig 10823 bp, 8 predicted proteins | sample 2381771 | NCBI WGS metagenome assembly CAACVD01 (sample SAMEA5211965, study PRJEB30684) | marine metagenome | biome: Marine; feature: Epipelagic; material: Water | collected 2015-10-15 | depth 15 m | reverse complement strand
CAGTAAATACAGAAGGCGATGTTGAAGAAGAGATTAAAGATGCTGCTGATAAATTATATAAAAAATACAGCCGTGGAATGCAAGTTGCGTCAAACCTTGAAAGTAAAAAGGGAGTGCGACATCCCAATCAAAAGGATTCAACAATTGCTATGTTTGCTGCTGACGCTGAAAACTTAGAACCTTATGATAAAAGTGCATATTTGTTATGGCACAATGTAGGGATCAGCGATGAAGCAATAAAGAAAATAAGTTCTGGTGATAAAGTAGATAGCAAAACAGCAAATGCTCTTTTAATGCAAGCAAAAAAAATGGGATTAAGTCATGGACCAGAACACGAAATTCATCAAGAATTTAAAAACCAATTTACTAAGGAGCTAGGATCAAAATGATTAAATGGATGTTACAACCAGTTCGTCGTTGCTGTTCAGGCAGCTGACCCAAGCGGGTCGCGCCCGCATTCTATGGAGAAAATAATGCAAATTACAAACCAACAATTAAGAAGAATAATTAAAGAAGAGCTTGACGCTGTTTTAAGTGAAGGTAAGGTTTCTTATTCTGGGGTTGTTCTTGACCCTCAAAGTGTAGAGGCTTTAAAGCAAGCTGCTCAACAAATGGGTGTACCTGAGGGTTTCGTTCACGAAACAAAAGCTGGTGCTTCTTTACCACACCACATGACAATTGTGCCTTTTTCACCTATTGTTCATCCAAAAGGAAAGCATGACTTTAGTGCTGATTATCCTGTCGGTGGACAAGTGTCGTTGCAAGTAACTCATATTGGATTTGATGATAAAGCTATGGCTGCTAAAGTTGAACCACCTGCTCCAATTTCAAAGAAAGTTAAATTTCCACATATTACAATAGCTATTCCTGTTGGTGGGAAACCTTTTAACTCTAACAAGATACCACAAGAAAACTTTCAACCCTTGCCACAACCAATAACAGTTACAGGAACAGTAGAAGAGGTAGAATAAATGTCAAAACAATTATTAACAGAATTTTTTGAATTATGTCCTGATGGAACATGTATTGATCGTCTTAGCGAATCACAAAAGCGTGAAGTAATCAAGGAAGGAGCTGTCTATCTTGTTGGTCGTATCCAAACCGCAGACAAAAAAAACGGAAACGGACGTGTTTATCCAATGAAAGTTCTTAAAAAAGAAATGGAAAATTATAAAAGAATTGTTGCAGATGGAAGGGCAACAGGAGAATTAGATCATCCTGATGATTCTGTGATTAATTTAAAGAATGTGTCTCACATGATTACTGAATGTTGGTGGGAAGGAAAAGATGTTATGGGCAAAATTAAAGTTCTTGATACACCTTCTGGTCGAATCCTCAAGGATCTAATCAGTGCAGGTGTAAAGCTTGGCATTTCGTCTCGTGGCCTTGGTTCTGTAAAAGAATCAATGGGCGATACAATTGTTGAAGAAGATTTTCAACTTATCTGCTTTGACATTGTTGCTGAACCTTCAACACCCGATGCCTATGTTTTTCCAAAAAATAATCGATCGGGAATAAACAGAGGAGCAGTTAAATTTAAAATTGCAGAAGGTAAAGAAAACAATATCGATCAACTATTTAATAAGATCTTGAGGGACTAATGAATAAGACTGAACTAAAAAAAATTTTAAAACCATTAATAAAAGAGTGCATTAAAGAAGTAATATTCGAAGATGGCACTCTTTCGTCAATTATAAGCGAAGTTGTCAAAGGGGTTGGGCAACCAATCGTTGAATCTAAGGCAAGATTTCCAAAAAAGCAACAACCGCAATATGAAACAGACGAACAAGCAAAAGCAAGATTAAAAAAACAAAAAAACAAAATGATGGAAGCTGTTGGCAAAGATGCTTATAATGGAGTCAATCTGTTTGAAGGAACAACAGCTCTTCCAACTGCAAAAGAAAGTGGACAAGGTGCCTTATCAGGTGTTGATCCGAACGATTCAGGAGTTGACATCTCCTCTATCATGGGAAAATCTTCCACAATATGGCAAAAAATGGCGGATAAAAATGGCAAATAATTACACTTATAAGGTAAGAAAGAAAGATAACATCGATAGAGTCGTTAAACGCTTTATCAAAAAATGTAAAAAACTCGGGATTATTGATGAAATCAAAGAGCGTCAGTATTACACAAAGCCTTCTGAGAAAAGAAGAAGAGCAAAAGAGCGTGCAATTCGTAGACGTAAGAAAGAAGAGAGAAAACGTAGAAAATAGACTATTTACAGTAGTTTTGGAGTTAAAATGGCATTAAAAAATCAAGTAGCAAATGTTTATGGTGTAGGACTAAGAAATGTTGGTTCCTATCAAGTAGCAGGAACACCTTACCTAACCGGTTCTAACATCGGCTCAGGTGAAACTTCTTATTCATTTCCAAATGTAACAAAGAAGATAATAATCGAAAACACCGGATCTTATGATTTAGGTTTTTATTTTTCTGCTTCTTCAGAGCAACAGTTTGTTTTACCTAATGGTAAGTCTGTTGAGATTGATGTTAAATGCACACAAATCTTTATGTCATGCTCAACAGGAACAGGGTTTCAATTATTTGCGGAATTAACCAACATTCCTACAAGCAAGATGTATTCCTTAGATGGGTTGGAGGGAGTGTAATGGCGTTAAAAAATCAAGTAGCAAATGTTTATGGAGTTGGAATTAATAATGTTGGTTCTTATCAAGTTGCAGGTCGACCTTTTTGCATGACAGGATCGGTCAGCGGAGAAGATGAGATTACGTTTCCTCAAGTAACAAAACAAATTACAATAATGAACAGAGATAGCTCAAATGATATTTATGTTTATTTTTCTGCTTCTGCTCCGGATGCAAATAAATTCAAGATAGCTGGAGGAGAAAACCAGTTTACATTTAACGTTAAATGCAAAAAGATTTACTTAAGTTCAAGTGCAACACCTAGTTATTCACTTTATGCTTCGTTAACACACATCGATAAGAATAGGATGTTTGCTTTAACAGGTTCTGGAATTTCGGAGTAAGAATGAGTGACAAATTTAAATATACAACGGGATTAAATAACGTAGGCTCTTATCAGGTCTCAGGCAAGCCGTTCGTAACGGCTTCAACCATTTCTGATGGTGTTGAGCAACAAATAGAGTTCCCACAAGTTACAAACAATATAACAGTTAAATTAGACTCTGCATCTGGTAATTCTTTGTCGGCCGTTAAAATGGAAGGTCAAGAGTTTTATTATGAAAACAGTGATACCTCAAATGTTGCGACCAACGGTGATAGTAGAAGCTTGTCTATTTGGGTTAGTGCGTCGGCAGCAACTGTTGGACCTGATAACACAATATTAATTTCTGGTCCTTCGTCTGGTGCAGGCACACAGGATCATTTTTCTATCAGAGTTGTTGGTAATGATTGGGCAGCACGACACAAAGATTACGGAGCTGGTGCTGCAATTTCTACCGCTATAAATGAAGGTTGGCAGCACTTAGTGCTCACAACAGCGCCGTTAGACTTTACAAAATTTTATAAAAATGGAGTAGAAGTTGGTACATCAGCAACTGGTCAAACTAATGGAGCACGTTTGGGTGGAGGAATGAAACTAGGGCCATGGTTTGAATCAGGAGGTGATGCTTTGTTTGAAATCAAAAACGCAATCCTCTGGGATGATGCCCTAACAAGCACTCAAGTTGAAAATCTATACGTAGCAGGAAACGATACATCTCACACTGGATATACAGCAGGAACACTACCTAACAAGCTAGTTTGGGTTAAACCAGAAGAAAATGTAGGATCAGCTGCAACTACTTTAAACAATGCAGGAGATTTTGCTACTTACGGAAATTTAACTTTAACAAACGCAGGAGCCGGCGATTCAGCAACTTTGGTTCCTTATGACGAGTTTTATAATTATTACTATCTTAAAGATGATGATAATTCCGGTGGCATTATGCCAGTCGGTGCTTTTTCATCAAATGGAGAAAATTTTTCTGTCTCTTGGTGGTATAAGATAATAAATCCAGGAGCTCAACCAGAAAGACATTGGGGACTTGCAGCAGGACCACTAGCTGCAACTGAAGGAATGTATTTTGGTAATTTGAATGGTAGAGATGAAAGGGTAAGAATTTTCTTTAGAGCTCAAGATGGAAATGCTATTTATGATTTTGCCGGATTGTCCGGTAAACCTGGCAACATCCTAAGCACTATACCTGGTTTTAATGGTTATGATTGGAATTTTTATACCTTATCTGTCTCTAATGCCAGTACATTTATAACTGCTAGCCTTTATATTAATTCAACATTGTTAGAACATATTAGTAGTAGTTGGTCTAATTCTTCTGTTGGTGGTACCTTTACCGAAACTCGTTCTAATCTTTCAACCAACACTTACAAATATTTTGGTTTTGGAGATCCTTATAATTCAAACGCTGAGTCTTCTGAAGCCTATATAAAGGATCTAATCTTGTGGAACGGTTCCTTAAATCAATCACAAGTTAACACCATTTATGACATTGGAAACAAATTTTATGATTTTTCTAATTTTACTGATGTTGAGAAAAAAGCCTGGTTTAGGTTTTCATCAGCACTAGGGGACACCACAAGTACTATTCAAAATAGAAGTGCAGACTCTGCTACAATTGGTAGTCAAATGGACATTAGATATCCTGATAGTGGATCATTAGAAGTTTCTAGTTCTAGTGGCGGTGGCTCCGGAGGAGAATTAAGAGTCCATTACAGATCAACAGGGTCTCTACCAAATGTCGCAACAAACAAGCATTATTGGTCCCTTGACGGACAAAATGAATCAATAACAATGAATGTAAAGTCAAAAGAAATTTATCTTTCAGCAGACGGGGGAGACGTCGATTATTCTCTCCAAGCAGATTTAACAAATATACCTTCATCTAGAATGTATCAACACACAGGTTCAGGGGTGGATGAATAATGGCAGAATTTGGATGGGCAAACGTTGATACAGCACAATCGAAAGGAGTCTCAGGTTCTATACAATATAAAGCCGGAGATACACCTAATATTACTGGTTCTTCCAAGTTTACTTATGATGATACCACCGGTCTAGTTGTAACAGGCAACGTTGCAATCTCAGGAACGCTTTCAGCAAATGAATACAGAGTTAATGTTGTCGACGAGACAATAACTAATCTTTATTCACAAGGTTCAAGCAAGTTTGGTAATTCGGATGATGATCAGCATCTTTTTACAGGATCTATGGTTATAACAGGGGCAAGTAATTCTGCTCTTATTTACCAAGTAACTGCTAGTGTGTGGCCTTTTCTCTCTTCAAGTCACAAAGGAGCCCCACCGCTTGTTCCCGATCCTGGTCCAGGACCCGCTTCTTATTTCTATTTAACTTCTTCAAATTCAGTCCACAGAGGTATTCTTAACTACGCATATGATGCAGGTTCAGGCGTTAGTTCTAGTGTAGCTGATGATGCTACATTTATTAAAGCTGTCAATCCTACTTTAGTAGTTTCTGGAGCGTCTGTTTTTAAAGACCCAGTTTCTATTCAAGGTGGGTTGTTTGGTGCATCTCCTATTGAGATATATGCACCATTAGTTTTTCAGAGAGATGATTTGACTGAAGAATCTCCTGATACTCCAATGAAAATTGAACAAGGAAAGTTCGTTGGTAATGTAATCATTTCCTCCTCAAATGATAATCATGGTTTATTTATGGAAGGCGCTGGTTACATTGTAATGAATTCGAAGAAAACCCTCTCAACAGGAGAAAGGGCACCAGAATTTGTTCAAAACAACAGAACGTCTGATAACAACTCTTATCCTGCTATTGCTCAAAGAGTCTTCCAAGCAGTTGATGTTGCACAAAATCCTTTGTTTTTGTATAGAAAGCACAACAATGCCAGGCACTTTGTAGGTGAGCAACGATGGGGAACAGAATTTCCTGTTTTGACAGGATCAGATAGCAGTTCTGCTGCTCACTATCAAAGATTTGATTTTGATGTTGCACGATGTCTGGTACAAACAGATATAAGAAGAAATTCAAATATGTGGACTTTGCAAACTTTAGACATGAATATCGACCCAGAATATGAAGCTCTTGACGCTGTTAGCTCAGCAGATAGAAACATTTCTGGTAGCATGGTCCCTATCATTTCTTCTTCCCACTTTCCTGAATCAAAGCAAAACTTTAACTTCTCGTTGAGCAACATTATTAGTGCTGGTGGTTTTGGAAATCCGGGAGCATCAAATAGATATGGATTAAAAAGAGGACTTCAAATATTTGGTAATCTTATCCCAGCTGGATGGTCTTTTGGTCAAGCTGCTGGATTTGATAACAACTTTGCTACAAAAGATTGTACTATAGGGCACCCTGTTTCACGATGGGGAGACTTTTATATTCATGATGATCGATATATAAGGTGGGGTCAAATAGCTGGTGATAATGCTTCGAATGCCTTTAAACGATTTTATAATTCAAACCCTCTAACAGAATCCGCTAGAATTGACTCTGGTTCTGTTATGCTGGGTTATAATGCCACATCAACATTTTTAGAAGTTACTGGTGGTGCAATTTTTCTTGACGCAGGTTTAAATGTTACAGCTTCCGGTTACATAAATTTTGGAACAACAAAAGGGACAAGCGGGTATGGTGTAAGAGATAACGCTGGCACACTTCAGTTTAAGAACTCTGGTGGGACTTGGGAAAGCTTTGGAGCTGGTAGTGGAGAAATAGGAGCAGCGGAAGATGGAAATTATGATGATGGGTTGTTTACAGATTTAGAAACATCAACTCCTATTGGAACACCAATTGACAGATTTAACGAGGTGTTGAAAATTTTAGCACCTGCTCCTGCACCTGCGCTTAGTAGGAAAAACTTCACAAATCCAACCGGGGATACAGCAAAACTAACTTTTGACCCTAGTAATCAAATTACTGACTATGCTAACTCATCAACTGCTGCTGGTTTTTCAGCAATAACAGAAGATGGAATCTATCAATCTGAAACTAGTGGTTCTAACTTTAGACTAGGAGTTTATGACGGAACACAAGATATAGAAGGTATTTTAAATTTTGATGTAGTTCAATCCTCCACAAATGGCAACATAGCATTTTCTGCTGATTCGTTTGGTAATGCAGAGACAGGTAATTTAAAATTAGAATTAAACGGAGCAGTAATACACACAGTTAATTTAGCTGCATTTGCGTCCGGAAACAGCTATTTAAACAGCACCGGTTCTGGTTTTACTAGTTTGTCTGCTACTGCTTCAACACTCGACGGAAATGGTGCAAATTGGGGATCTATTTTTAACTACAGAACTGGTCAATATAAGATTGACACATTAGATCAAAGAGCAGGTTGGAATTACGCGAGAGCAATACACACTGTGGGTTCAACAGATTATGCAACAAACTATGTCGAATGGATAAACGATCCTGATGGAGCGGCTCTTGCTTTATCAGTTGCAAATGCAAGAATTGAAAATGTTAACCTTGTGGGTTCAAAGTATGTTTCTGGCATTCAATACAACACAGACTTAACAGCGAATTATAAAGTGGATATTAATAACATTTATAGAAATGTTTATCCAGATGGAAATGTTATTTCATTTAATGTTTCAAATTCAGACGCAATAACATCACAGGCACTTGAAGCTTTGGGAGCTAGTGATGATGAGACAAAAGTAGCCAGAATAACAGGTAGTGTAAACAACAACCAAAATCTGCTTTTAAATAGCACAATTACAGTTTCTCTTAATGCAACCCATCCACTCAAATCAAACCTTTCTAGTGCGGGTTCTGTGTCCTTAACGGGCATGTTAATAGATAACGACTCAAGTGACCCTAATTCAAACTTAGTAGAGACGTTTATAGATGAAGACTTCAGAATAACTTCTGCCTCTTATGACACTCAAGGTTCTGTAACAGCCGGTGCAGCAACATGGAATTCTCAAACACACATGACAGGTGCCAATGTAGATGGGCACCAAGATGGAATGTTGTTTTATAACAGAAGATTGTATAATCCAAGAGATGCTGACATTGCAGGTGTTGGAAATATTGCTAGTTTAGCAAATGTCAGTGCAGGTCAACCAAACTACAATACAATTACTGGTGTCAGAACTTTCTACAGAAAAATTCAAAACACATCAGGTGGAACCATTCGAGATCTCAAGATAACTTCTGCTAAAAATGGTTTTAAGTTTAGTGCTGACACCGTAGGTCTTGACACCAACGATTCTCACTTTTTTGTTAAAATCCCAGGATCGACTGGTTTTATGAATATAAGAGAGGTTTTTTCTTATGGATCAACTTCTGATGGTGATGGAGCACTTATAAACGGCGCCAGTGATAATTCTAATATTGGAGGAACTGGTGCTTCTGTTCACTGTGTTACTTTTGGAACGCAATCAGTTGCTAATAATGAATATGTTATTATCAAAATTGAAATAAATGGAATGCAAGGATATGTGTCACAGTTAAACTTCCAGCTTGGAGCATCGGATGTTTCAGCTCCAACAGAAGCTCAAGCGCTTGATAATATTGATTTGGATGACACAGCCGGTGAGACTGCTAAATTATCTTTTGGGAGTTCAAATGGTGTAAGTGGTTATACAAATGTTGCAGGTGGTGTGGGGTCAATGGGAACTGTAGATTCTAATTCGTCATACATCGATAATAACAGCACTAATCGTGGAGTTTTTAAAACTATCGAAGTCATGGGTGGTACTCTAAATGAAGATGTTAGCGCTAGTGGTTTAAATTTCACAGCTAACACATTTAAAAATGCTTATACAGGTTCTCTTTTACTAATCGTAAATGATCTAACAGCAAGTACTCTCAACTTAACAAATCTTAATGCTAACAACAATCTTTCATCGGATACAGGTTTTAGTGTTGGTGCTGTTGGGTTTTCAACTACAACAGATAATATACCAGATTATTCCAAGACTTATAGAGATGGAACCTTTAGTATCGGAACAGGAGCACAAAGGTCTGGTTGGAACTATGCAAGAGTAATCCATAGAATCGGAGGAGCAGACACAACCACCAATTATGTTCAATGGGTTATAGACACATCTGGTGCCGTTGATAATACAAATGTTTCAACTCCTGTGTTATCTAACTTTAATCACCCAACTCCATATTATCAATCTGGAGTAAAATACTTTGCTTCTAACCCATCTGGTTCTTTTGCTTTCACTGGTTCTAATTTTTATAATAATGTTTACCAAAACGGAACAGCTATTTCTTTTCCAACTACAACTAACTGTTCTGTTTCTAACATAAGAGTTGTGGGAACTGGAATAACAACTTTTGATTCTGCTGTTTCTTCTTGCAACATGCCGGCCTTGAACAATAGTGAAGATTGTGAACTAACAAGCATCCAAGTTACAGGAACAATGCTATACAATGGTTCTACACCATCAATAAGCGGAGGTCTTGGATTGTTTACCGATCAAGATATAGCTGTAACTGGTAGAATTTTGCATCCTCTTAAGTCTGATAGGACAACAAATTCAGCTAGTAAAACTTCATTTATGATTTATTCTGGTTCTATTGGTAGCACCACTCTTACAAATAATGAGTATTTCAACACAGAGACTTATCGAGTCGTTTCTGGTAACTATGATAACCAAGCCGCTTTGACTTCATCAACTAATACTTGGAATTCACAAACTATCATGAATAATGGCGGAACACATGACGATGGGATGGCATCAGTTAATGGCTACGCACTGTCTCCGTTTAATATAGGGAATGCAGGAGACACAAGAAATGTTGCCGATGGTGGTGTTTTACAAGCTCCAACAGGAAATCCAAACTATTCAACATTAACTAACAACACAAGAACGTTTTACAGACAATTTAGATACACTGGTGCGTCTACAGTTGCTAGTTTTAATTTAAAATTGTATGGAGATGCTAATTTAGTAGGAAAATCAGGAACCTATGCTGCTTCTTTAGGGCAAAACAAGAACTGTTTTGTTGAACTTAAAGTACCATTTGATCCAAACTTTTCTGGTGCTGATGATCAATCAACAGATTGGGCAGATTGTGCTAAAATATTTGAAGGTAGTGCTCAACCAAATAACTTAGGAGCAGGTATCAGAGCTGGTAGTTTTTCTGGTGAAGATCAAACAATCGATGGAAGTGGTTTAGATTTATCTTTGACTTTAGGGACAAGAAGAATCAAACAAAATCAATACTTTGTTGTTAAAATTTCTGCTCACAAAGAATGGACTGGATACCTTTCACGAATTGAGGTGACATACTAATGTCGAAAACTAATGTTACATCTACAAATTTTGCTGCTAAAAAACTTCTTGGTAAAACACAAGTTCGACCATCTTTAACTGATGCCGAAGAAGCATTTCCATCAAACGTTTCTGTTCCTGGTGCTGGTGTTTTTGCAGAAACTATTCCCAGAGAACCTGGAACAGACTTTTTTACTTTATATTCAGCTTCTGCTGGAGCACCTGCTACAGTTGAAAGAGTTTATTTTGATTGTGTTGCTATATCTGATGGTTTTTATGATGGTGACGCCAGTTCTGCTGATGGTGGTGATGAGTCACAAAATCCTGGTGATCACGCATATTATTTAAAATTACCTTCGAATTATCAAACTACCTCTTCTAATCCTAATAAAGGTTCTGGTAACTTTGTTAATAGCAAAAGACTTTATTTATCTCGTGGAGGATTACAATTAGTTCCCCCATTTACAACAGACGCTGGTTTGCCAGGTTCTAGTGGTAATAACTATTATTATGTAGAGTTGTATACAGGTGATCCGACAAACCCAGCTAATAAAATTTCCTCCACTGATGCGATTGATTGGCAATTTGATTACTATTCAGGAATTATAAGTTGTCTCATCA
>CAACVD010001610.1_pt1 | contig 10827 bp, 15 predicted proteins | sample 2381771 | NCBI WGS metagenome assembly CAACVD01 (sample SAMEA5211965, study PRJEB30684) | marine metagenome | biome: Marine; feature: Epipelagic; material: Water | collected 2015-10-15 | depth 15 m | reverse complement strand
ATGCAATGCTTATAATAATAGTAGTGAATATTGGGATTGGTATGTTAATTTATTTAATTGTGAGGTAGATATACAAATTGATAGTACTTTTTTTGTTGAAGCTGGATGTGATTTATTAGGTCCCCAATTTTGTCAACCTATGTTAAGATTTCATAGTGATTATACTAATGTAGGTGATATTACTTTATATAGTTGGGAATTTGAGTTTTGGTCAGGGGATTGGTATTCTGAGAGTGCAGAATATGGAATAAATTTTAATGGTGGGAATAATTTTTATTCAGTACCTTTACCACCTGGCCAAGCAGGTAATACCCTCCAAACTTTTGTATTTTCGGGTTTTGAATGGGAAGAAGGAGACACCCTTTGGGTTGAAGCCAAAGTTATAGGACAAGTAGAGGCTAATTTATCTAATAACCTTGCTTATTTTATTCTTCCTGAATTTCCTATATGTCAATGGGGGTGTACTGACCCACTAGCAACTAACTACAACCCAAATGCTACTTGTGGAACTGATGGTTGTGTATACGTTATCCCCGGTTGTACAGACGAAGAAGCCAATAATTATGACCCAAACGCTACTGAAGATGATGGATCTTGTACTTATGATATTACAGCATTACTTTATATTGATTTAGAATGTGATTTATATTGTGATGAAACGGGGGCTTATTATAATGCTATATTATATTTTGACAATATAGGTAATACAACTATTACAAATTTTTGTATTAATTATGATATATTAAGTGGACCTGATGTAATCGAATGTTTTGAAGGCGAACTACTCCCAGGTGAAAGTGTTAATATGGAATTTGGTCCTATAGCATCCGATGGGGGAGGAGGAGTTATTATTAGACTTGAAACATTAGAAGGTGAAGAAACAGATATAACTTGGGCCCAATCTATAGCATGTTATTTTGATGCGGTTACCATCTGTATTTTTGGTTGTACAGACTCAGAAGCTAGTAACTATAACCCAAATGCTGAGTGGGACGATGGTAGCTGTGAGTATAATATTTATGGGTGTACAGATGATACAGCCCTTAACTACAACCCAGATGCAAACGTTGACGACGGGTCTTGTATTTACGACATACCTGGCTGTACAGACCCTTCAGCCAATAACTATAACCCCTTGGCTACTATTAATGATGGAAGTTGTACTTATGATATCTTGGGTTGTACTGACCCTAATGCACTCAATTATAACCCGGCAGCCAATGTTGATGATGGTTCTTGTGAATATCCTATACCTGGGTGCACTGACCCAGCTGCCATCAATTATAACCCACTCGCTACTGTGGAAGATGGTAGCTGCACATATTTAGCAGGTTGTACAGATCCTGAAGCACTTAATTATAATTCACTTGCTATTCTAGATGATGGCAGTTGCGTTTACCCTCCAGAAGATTGTGATGGTTCTTATTTTGCACCTAATACTTTTACCCCTAATAATGATGGGTATAATGATGGGTGGGCCGTAGTAGTAGCTGATCCTGACTGTTGGCGAACCTGGAATGTTCAGATTTATAACAGATGGGGTGGGTTAGTATGGGAAAGTAACCAAATAGGAGAAGTTTGGCAAGGTAGTGTACATAATGGAAATCACTACGCAGCAGACGGAGTTTATTTATATAAAGTAATTGGAGCAGGATGGGATCCTGCTATAACATTTAAAACCACAGGACATATAACAATATTCAGATGAAAAATTTACTATTATTATTATTAGGAGTACTTCTCCTTACAGGTTGTTACAACCATATTCCACACAAAGTTTATAAAAACCCTCAAGCTTATAGTTTTGATACTATGATTCCTTTAAATTGGGATGGAAACTACCCAGTTAAAAATTGGGAAGAAGAAATTAAATTAGGTAAACCTATTAAAGCTTGGAATGGTTTTATTTATACTTTTGAACCCCACCCTACTAAAGAAGGTGTAATAATAATTAAAACAGATATAACAAAAATTAAATAATGTTATCAACTTGGTTTATGAATTTTCTCCTTATGCTTTCGGCATTTGGAAACCCACTTACCCCAGGCAGTGATGCATCAGAATTTGATTTTAACGGAAATGGAGTTATTGACATTTTTGATATAATGGATATGCTATCTATGCAACCTTCTGTAGATGAATTTGGAGTTTACGAAGAAAAGTAGTATCGTTACTACATGCCAAAATTAATTAGAACAGAAGTAGACTACCACTACTATGGGGTAGAACTAACTGAAGAACAATACAAATTATATTGCGATGACCCAGATGCGTTTTGGGATAATGATGAATTGCAAGAAGAACTCTATGACGAAATGGAGCTTCTTAAAACTAAACCCGTAAATGGGGATTATTACGTAGAAGAATAAAATGAAAGTTACTTTATTAAATGTTACTCCAAATGCTGAAGACCACATTGTGGAGGTTGCACGTGTATCTAGTTCACGTAAGAATAAGAAAGATAAACCAGAGGGCCTTCTTCGATACCTGGTACAACACAAACACTGGTCGCCGTTCGAGCACGGTCATGCGACGTTCGAGATTGAAACTTCCAAAGCTATCGGGATTCAACTCATCAGACACCGTTCTTTCGCTTTTCAAGAATTTAGTCAACGATATCAAGATGTTAATCGTTTGGGAGATATGTTCGAACCCCTTGAATTACGGGCGCAATGTGAAGATAACAGACAAAGCTCAACAGAAATAATTAATCCTAACCTTAAAATGTCTTCTGGGTTATTAGGAATTAAAAGCAGTACTAAAGCTTCTGTAGCAATACGTGATCATCTTCAAAAGTCTCATGAATTGTATAATGCCTTACTTGAAGCTGGGGTTGCAAGAGAAACAGCTCGTATGGTTCTTCCATTGAACACTACTACTAAAATTCATATGACTGGTTCTATTCGTTCTTGGATTCATTTTCTCGAATTAAGAGATGATGATCATGCACAAAAAGAAATTCAGTTAATAGCTAAAGAAATAAAGAATATATTTATTGAGGAATTCCCAATAATATCAAATGCTTTAAAATATGAAACAACTAACAAGACCGACGAGACAACAAATTGAAACCGCAGTTAAAGCCAAAGGCTATAAATGGTTTGAAAATGGTGATTACAATCTTAATATTGTAGGAGTAAGAAATGCTGAAACTTTAAATGAAGTAACAAATAAGTTTGATGATTACATGACTTTATCTTATAAAGAAGATGGAGAATGGAAATTTCATTGCTTTGACTGTACTACTGATCCCGGTAAACATTGGGTTGAAAATATTATGAGAGAAGAGGGTGTTGCTATCCTTAAAGAGGATCAATATAGAGGTTCTCATAAAATTAGACTCCATCAGGGTAAGTATGAAGCTTTAGGCCAACAAAAACCTGTTACTGTTTATCGTGATAATAATGAGGATGGTACTTATGACTTAAATGAAGAAAATACTCAAACTGGATTATTTGGTATTAATATCCATAGAGCTACTAAATGGGAAGGTAGAAAATCTACCCAAATTGATAAGTGGAGTGCGGGGTGCCAAGTAATAGCTGCTAATGATGATTTTAGCTTATTTATGGAAATTTGCCACAAATCCAGAGCAGTTTGGGGTAATTCATTTACCTATACTCTTATAAACTCAGATGACCTAGCTTGATATTTTATAAAAAATTTATTAAATTTAATTTATGTTAAAATATTTTAGTGATACTGCTTTTAGAAAAGATCTCAAAAGCCAGGATCAAATGTACGTATATTTTTACTCTTCAGGCTGTGGGCCTTGTATTGAAATTCACCCTAAAGTAGATAAATTTGGAAAAACCACGGATAATCTAGTATATATGATACGTGCAGATGAGGGTAAAGACCTTCAGGAACAATTACAGGTTACTGCTTATCCTAGCATGGTTTTAATTAAAAATAAAAAAGTTGATAGAGCCGGATTAGGAGGACAAGAAGTTATAAATATGATAAAAGATGGAACAAGCAATAAGTGAAAAAGATCTTGATATTAAAATCAAAATTTTAGCTAAAAAAATTAATGATGAACACCGAAACGATCCTACACCTGTAGTTTTGGTTTGTATTTTAAATGGTGGATTTATGTTCTTTAGTGATCTTGTAAAACAGATTACAATTCCTATTGAGGTTGATTTTATTCGTTGTAAATCTTATTTTGGTAGGAAACAAGGTGATTTAGTAGTATCTAAAGACTTAGAAACCAAAATTAAAGGAAAACATATTTACCTTGTAGATGATATCGTTGATTCAGGCAACACTATGAAGGCTGTAATGAGGTTTCTATCAGTTAAGGATCCTAAGTCAATGACACCAGTTGCGGCCATTTATAAAGAAAACGGGGATTTCGAGAAGGTACTTCATATCTTATACCAAGATGTCGATACTATATTTGATCCTTGGTATATTGGTTATGGTATGGACGATGACAAAGGACATAACAGAAATTTAAGCACTATTTATACAATATGAAAACAATAGACACTCAAGAATTTAATCACACGTATGATTATGAATTTACTCCAACTAAAGAGTACCTAAAATCAATGCCCGATCTTCAAAATGGAGATACTATTAAAGGATCCAAAGTTGGTATTGAACGAGTAGGTATATCTAATTTTAGATTACCTCTAAAAATCCAAATGAAAGATGGTGGCGTTATGGAAGTTGAAGCTTCTGTAATTGGTACTGTGTCTCTTGAGGGTGTAAATAAGGGCATTAACATGTCTCGTATTATTAGAACATTTTACGAGTATAAAGATGAAACATTCTCACTTGACACACTTGAAAAAGTACTTTTAGGATATAGAGAACGTCTTGGTTCATATGGAGCCCACATCCAAATCAGCTTTAACTACAGATTGTGGCAAGAATCAATGCGTTCTGTAGATACTGAAGGTAATAAAAATGGTGGTTGGCAATACTATAAGGTTACACTTGAATCATTATTGAAAGAAAGTGGTAAGTTTAATAAATACATCCACTTTGATTATGTATATTCTTCAACATGTCCTTGTTCTACAGAGCTTGCTTTACATGCACTTGAAGAAAGAAATCAATATGCAACCCCACACTCACAACGTTCAGTTGCTCGTATTTCACTTAAATTAAAAGACTTTATTTGGATTGAAGAAATTCAAGAAATGTGTCTTGAAGCACTTAAAACAGAAACACAGGTATTTGTTAAAAGGGAAGATGAACAAGCATTTGCTGAATTAAATGCAGCAAATACTAAGTTTGTTGAGGATGCTGTTAGGTTGTTATTTGAACAATTTGATGCTGAGGAACGAGTGTTAGATTTTAAAATCATTGCTTCACATAATGAAAGTCTCCACTCACACGATGCAATCGCAGTAATTACTAAAGGAGTTGAACACGGCTTTAATAAGCATGTTTCAATTGCTGATATGAAATCACTAATTTATTAAAAATTATGAGTAAACAATATAAGTTACAATTTGAAGAAAATCTTAAAGCACCTATAATTGTCCCATTTGTGGATGAAGTAGAGGAATTTAATGCTTTAATGAATAAACCCAACAATTATGAACCAACCATACCAGAAAAGAAAGAATGGCAATTCGTCTACGACTTCGTATTGGAGGAACTTGAGGAATACCGAGAAGCGTGTGAACGAGGTGACATCGTTGAAGTTTTGGACGCGCTGTGCGACATTGCTTATGTCTCATTGGGGAATGGAACTATGTTACATGGCCTTAAGGATAAAATTCGGCCGGCGTATAACGAAGTTCAAGCCTCTAATCTATCTAAAGCTTGCCAAACAGAAGCTGAAGCACGAGAAACGGTTGAAGTTAGATCCAAAGAGCAAGGTGAAGCCTGCCACTATGAAATGGTTGGTGATAAGTACATTGTCTACAGAACGCGTGATCGAAAGGTAATGAAAAATATTAATTACTTTAGACCAAATCTTCACCAATTTTTCACCGAAGAAGAATTAGAAAATGTCTGATAGAGAAATTATGAATTCAAAAGGAATTAAAAAAATGCCTATTAATTTTGACCCTAAACAACCTAAGCTAAAAAACATTGACCAAATGCCTGATCAAAAATGGCATCGTAGGATTTCATTCCTTAAGTCTGGAATTCGTATTGTAGGCTATATGTTTATCCCATTTAATTTAATCGCTGCTACAGCACTTCTTGTTGTAAGTGAAGTAGTAGGAATCGTAGAAGAATTAGTATGAAAAAATTTATATATTTTAGTGCTCCTTGGTGTGGGCCTTGCCGACAATTAGGTCCTGTTATGGATGAAATCGCTACTCAAGTAGAAGTACAAAAAGTTAACGTAGATGATAACCCAGAGTTATCTAAGCATTATAATATTAGAAATGTACCTACAGTAGTTTTAACTGAGGATGGTAATGAGATTGGGAGAAAGCTTGGTTTAAATCCAAAACAAGCTTATCTCAATATGTATGGTAGTAATGCTTAAAAAAATTCAAGAAAGAATATTTCCTTTCTTAATAGCATTAAGCGCACTTTCGGTATCGGCATCAGCAGCATTTTACTCTATAAGTGGCTTAAGTAAGCTATTTGCGGGGGCTGCTTTTGCTGTTATTGTAATGGCGGCATCACTAGAAATTGCTAAGCTAGTGATAGCCTCTCTACTTTATCAGTATAGAAAAAATTTACCTCGTTTATTAAAGATTTATTTATCTATTGCTTGTGCTGTACTAATACTAATTACTAGTATGGGTATTTATGGTTTTTTGTCTGCAGCTTATCAAGAAACGGCTGCCTTGGATAGTACTATAGGAGCCCAAATTGCTCTTATAGAAACTAAAAGAGACAACATTAAAGAACAATTAGAGGTTTATAACGAAGAAAAAACATCTATTAATGAATCAGTAACTGCACTTCGTAATGGGTTATCTAACAATGTAATACAATATACTGACACTTTAGGTAATGTTATTACAACTACTTCAAGTTCAACTCGTCGAGCCTTAGAAAAACAGTTAGACCAAGCTATTGACAGACAAACCCAGATTAATACTAGGGTAGATAATTTAAACCAAAAATTATTTGAATTTGAAACTGAAATAGTTGAGACAAGATCTGCTAGTGAAATAGGCAGTGAATTAGGCCCTCTTAAATATCTTTCAGGCTTAACAGGGTTGCCTATGAATAAGATTATTAATTATCTTCTTCTTACTATAATTTTTGTTTTCGATCCTTTAGCCATAGCTTTAGTAATAGCTGCAAACTTTGCTTTTGAACAATTAAAACCTAAAACAGTATCTAGAGAAACAGTAATGAAAGAGTTAGATAAAGAAACTAAAGTAGAAACACCATTAGAGGTTTATGGTGAAACAATAGAGCCCCCTCAAAAAAAAAGGCGGTTCCGGATGAGGAGTCAGACTTAACAATAACTTACAATTAAATTATGTATAAAAAATGTTATGCTGAATTTGCTGGCAAAAACCAGTATAGGATACATCTATGGGAAGAAGAAGGTTACTCAATAGTCCCTTGGCGTAACCCAGCTTATATAGAATGTGCTGAACGAGATGCCCAATATCAGGGACTAAAGGGTGAGTGGTTGAAAAAAACCTATGACTGGAATAAAGATACTCCTGGTCTTCACTTTCATGATATGCCCGCTTATCAAAAATTCCTTATTGAAAAATATGGAACCAATGATGACATATCTAAGGGGCACAGAGAAGTATTTTTTGATATTGAGATTGAAATGGGTGGGGCACTTACCGAAGAGTATATTAAAGAAGCCCCTAAACCTGTAACATCTATTGCTTGGTATGATCGTACTCCTGATGAATGGGTTATCCTTATTTTGGATAAAAAAGGACAAATTAAGCATACTAAAGGGCATAAAGAAATTATTCCTGTAGCTACTGAAGAAGAATTACTTGCTACATTTATTGAAAAATTTAGGGAAATTAACCCTGATATCCTTGTAGGATGGAATAGTGATTATTTTGATATTCCCTATCTCTATTACAGAATTAGTAGAGTGTTAGGTGAAGATTTTGCTAATGCTTTATCTCCTATTGATGTTGTAAAAGACGAGAGTGCTTGGAATCGTAACGGGTGGCTTAATATTGCTGGGGTTGAATCATTAGATTATATGAAACTGCATAAAAAGTTTAGTTTTCGTGATGAACCCTCTATGCGATTAGATGCTATTGGAGAAAAGTATGTAAAATTAGGTAAGATTGAGTATGATGGCAATCTAGACCGTTTATTTGAAGATGACATCCAGAAGTTTATTAAGTATAATTTTCGAGATGTAGAAATCCTTAAAGCACTAGATGAAAAATTTGAGTATATTGGTTTGGTAAAAAATCTATCCCATAAAGGAAAACATAATTATGGTGAGGTTTATGCTAATACTAAAACCCAAGATGGAGCTATTTCAGCTTATCTATTAGGACAAAATATTGTCCCCCCATCTAGAGATCGTAACCCATTTACCAAAAAGAATTATGCTGGTGGTTATTTGTTTTGCCCTGCAGCAGGTCTTTATAAGTATATGTTTGATGAAGATTTGACCTCACTATACCCTTCTATTATTATGTCTCTTAATATTGGTAAAGAAACGTATGTTGGTAGAGTGCTGGATTTAATGAATGATAGAAATAATCGCTTAGGGTTAAATGATCTTAAAGCAATGGATCCTAGTAAAGAATTATGTGTTGAAAATGTTCAACGTAAACAAAATTATATCCGTTGTGATAGAATTATTAAAACAATTGAAGACAATAATTTAGCTATCTCAGCGAATGGGGTAATGTATCGTACTGATAAACCATCAGTTCTATCAACAATACTTTCTAAGTGGTTTGATGAACGAGTTGAGTACAAGGGTTATATGAAAAAGGCATATAAAGCAGGTAATAAAGAAAAAGGAGCGTTTTGGCACCAACGTCAACATACAATGAAAATTTTGTTAAATAGTTTGTATGGCGCTACAGCTCTTGGTAGTTTTAGATATGGTAGTGTAATCCTTAGTGAATCAATCACACTTTCAGGACAACGAATTATTCAAGAATCTGCTTTATGTGCTAATCGCCACATGAACAAAGTAATAAGAGGAAAAATAGAATTATGAAACATTTAGAAGAAACTCCTTGGTGGATTTGTGACGAAGGTGATTATAACTTTTGTGCCTATGTAGACACAGATTCAAATTATTTTAATGCTGAGCCTTTGTTAAAGCACTTGTATCCTAATTTTGAGGAGATGGGTGAGGAAGAAAAGGACGATGTATTAGAACAAGTAGCTCTTAAGTACCAAGATATTATTACTGGGTACTACGATGAACTAGCACGTGACTGCTTTAATGTTCAAGAACACAGACTTGAAATGAAAACAGAGTGTGTTATCCGCTCAGCATATTTTAGAGCTACTCGTAGATATGCCCAGTGGATCACTAAGCAAGAAGGTATTGCTAAGGAATCACTTGATATTAAAGGACTTGAATTTAGAAAAGCTAATTTTCCTCCTATATTTGGTAAGTTCTTTAATGATATCCTTGAAATGATCTTGAAGGGTACTAAGCAAAAAGAAATTGATGATTTGATCCTTGAATTTAGGAAAAAAATTATGTCACTAGATACAGACATTACTTTGCTTGGTAACCCAACATCAGTTAAAACACTTAATGAGTATATTGGTCGCAAACCAAGAGCTGGTGAGGTAATGACTGAAATTAAAAAAGGAGCACCTGCAAATGTAAAAGCAGCTATCCGTTATAACGATTTACTTGGATTTTGGAACATTAAAGGACATAGTGAAATTGTTCAAGGTGATAAAATTAAGTGGATTTACTTAAAAGATAACCCTTACAAAATTGAAGCAATTGGTTTCCTTAGCTTTGATATGCCTGATAAAATGCGTACATTCCTAAACGACTACGCAGATAGAAAAAAATCATTTGAAACCATCCTACAATCAAAATTAGAAAATTTCTATAATGACTTAGGATGGACATTAAATTTGAACCCAAACATTAATAAATTCTTTAGCTTCTAATGATAGCAAAAAATACACTTCAATCTATTATTTCTAAGTATTACCTTGGAGGTAAAGTAGAATCAGTTAAATGGGTAGTAGAGAATGGAAATCTAAGTATTGATTTTATGTCTCCTACTAAAGATATGATTGGCAAACTTAAAGCTAAAAATTTCCCAATCACAACAGAGGGTACATTAGCAATTTTTAATACATCTCAGCTAAATAGATTATTGAATGTTTTGTCTGGTGACCTAATGCTTGATGCCGAAAAAACTAAAGCGGTACTTACTAAACTTAACATTCAGGATGCTAAAGCATCTATTAATTATTCACTTGCTGATCCACTTATGATCCAAAAAGTAGGTGAGGTAAATGAAGATGTTGAATGGCAAGTAAATGCTTCACTTGAAAATGAGGATTTCCATACATTTGTTAGAGCGGCATCTGCTATTCAGGGAAATGAAATTGTAACACTTAACCCAACAGAAGATATTGTAGGTGCTCCCGTACTACAGTTTACGTTTGGTGAACGTATGGAATTTTCAAATAAAGTAGAGTTTCACATTAATGCTGAATTTGAAGAAAACGTTAGACAAGATAATAAAATTCCATTCAACAGTGAGATGCTTCGTGAAATTTTTAATGCAAATAAAACGTCAGATGAATGTCACCTAAGCTTTATGGATGATGGTCTTCTTCGCCTTATCTTTACATCGCAAGATGAAGGTATAGATACTACATATTTCGTTGTACGAAAGGCAGACTATTAATATTTATGGGTATGAATAATAAATGGAGAAACTTTGTTGTGGGTGCTTT
>CAACVD010001609.1_pt1 | contig 10828 bp, 3 predicted proteins | sample 2381771 | NCBI WGS metagenome assembly CAACVD01 (sample SAMEA5211965, study PRJEB30684) | marine metagenome | biome: Marine; feature: Epipelagic; material: Water | collected 2015-10-15 | depth 15 m | reverse complement strand
TGTAAAACATTGTCTAAAACAACATGTCCTCCTTTTACATTTACAATATGGGCGTCTCCGGTAGTGGCTACCGCACCTGATAAATTAGCAGGAGTATTTCTATTACCATTATCTGATATAGCATCTTCCAATAATAAAATTCCATTACCTCTTCCTAATTCATAGAGATTAGTAAAACTAGGAGAAAGAATATGACTACCATCAACTAAACCTTCATTTCCTCCATCAGTGTGACCTGTTAGTGAGTTTGCCATTTTACTTTACCTCCATGATAATTTGAACTTTCATTTCATTACTAGAATCTTTTACAATTGGTCTTATAGAATGGCGGGATATTGGTGTAAACCCGCTACTTCCGCGTAATCGGAGGTGTACTTCCTTGATAGAGTCATTGAAAGATTCGCTTGTTGGAAGGGTCGCTTCAATCAAAAGTGTACCCGTATCTATCACTGTTACGGTAGGCGTTACGGTTACTGCTGGTCTTCCAATTGAACCATCACTAGAGGTTGCTGGTGTGCCATCAAAACCAAAAACAATTTCATTAATATTTGATGCAATGGTTTCAGTTAAAATTCTTTTTAGGTTGTTTGATACCGCCATTATATTTCCTCCACGAATAAATTATTAAAACCTTTTACTAAACCTATAGCCTCTTTGCCTTTTCCGATTGTGCTTCTTCCAGCATTTTTACCAATAATAAAACCACTAGAACTCACCGGCCTAACAGACACTACGGCTGTAACACTAATATTAAGTTCATTAAATAACCCCATATTTTCAGTTTTTATTTGATTATTATTGTCTGGACTTATTTGGGAATCCTCTGCTATCAAACCTTCTGTAATACCCTGTAAAAGACCATCTACTCCTACACTCAAAGATAAAAACTCAAAATCTGAAAGATTTTTACCAGAGATATGGGTCGATTCCATAACTACATATTTTGTGCCATCATAAGAAATAATATTTCCCGGTCTTAAATCCCAAGCGTTTCTATGTCCATTTGATGATAGAGTACCTTGCCCTGTACTGTTGGCTTTCAATATTTGTCTGGCTATGATAGAAGCCTCTTTTTCATTCTTTACAGTAATATCAAAAAGTGGTGTTAACTTAGATTGAATATTAGAATTAAAAGCACCTTGTTGTCTAGATAAATCGTTTACTGTAACTTCTGTAGGGTCGTTTAACGCAAGGGGTATTCCTCTAACACTAACACTATTTATTGTATCATCTACAGGATTTCTTGTTTCTGTGCCTATTCTATCTCTACTTAAAAGAAGTCTAGAAGAGTCTGAAAAATTAAAAGGCACATATAATAAATTAGAAAACCTATCAAACATTATTACCCTATAATCGTGGCGAGCAATAAACTTCAAAGCCGCTAAAACATTAATTTTCTTAAAATCTTGAGCAAGGAATTTATGACTGTGTAATCTTCTATTAAAATTAGAATTAGAAATATTTCTATTACTCCCGATATTAATACTAGTCATAGTATCTGTAATATCTTTTGTTAGTTTAATTGCTAAATCTGTAGTTCTAAATCCTACATCTATTGGTTGTGCTAAATTAACTGTATCTCCTACAAATCCTAAATCTGATATTTTTTTATCTTGCATATTTTTAAGATTTACATTTACACCTTTAGAACTAGATTCAAAAGAACTAGGTTTTATTCTTTGAGAGTTTTCTAAAGAATTATAAAATAACATTAAATTAGAATCTCCAGATTTAATATTACCACTTTCGTAATAAGGCGCCCCTTCGTAAGTATGACCAGCCCTTTGTGAATGAGTTAATACCACAGCAGAAGAAGTTTCCTTAATTTCATAAGTTTTTTGTGAGGCAACGTGATATGTGGCAGCCTTTCTATTTTCTATAGTGATTTTATTTTTATCAGATGTTTGTGAATTTAGAGTTGAGTAATGAATTGCGTTATCTACTAAAACTGGTTTTCTTATGTCATTCATCACAGCGTCAAGGGATGCGTCAAATGAGCCAGTTGCATCTTCAACTAATGTCATGTCGCATCACCTGTGTGGTCTGAAGTACCGTATGTTACATCACCTTTGTCACCTTTAGGATGTAAAGACTGACTAAATCTAGGTTTTATATTAAAGTCGCCATCTCTAGGGGCGTCACTAGCATGATGTTGTAGTGTGTTTTGTGAAGGAAGTAATCTTACAACAGAATCTACTAAACTATTACTATCTACAAAATTAGAGCCTTTTAAATTTGGCCCCATAGCACTAGGAACTTGGTCATTTGTAGGAACTAGGTCGTCTGTGTTTGTCATGTAGAAAATTGGCATATATGGGCCATTACTATTTGGCACTCCCCTATTATCGGGCGTGTTTGCATCTGCTACTCTTCCATTAGGTGTATCGTATGTAAACAAACCATATTTACCACCAGCAGTTCCTTGGAAATAATCTCCTCCTGTTTGTGTTGTGGGTGCAGATTTAGACCTAAAAGTTTCAACATGATATTTATCTAAAACTCTAACTGGTCTTAATAAGAATTTTACAATTTGGTCTTTGTCATTATTTCTAATACTATCAGAAGTGTAATTATTTGTACTTTGATAAGGATTAGATGTATTATTAGAACCTGTTAAACTAGCAACTCCCCAACCACTATCATCAAACAAACCGGAAAAACTTCTTGCTTCTAAAATATAATCTCCACCAAGAGGTCTCATATTAGATGTGTGACTAAATTTCAAAATACCATTATTTGCACCATTAGAATTGTTAAAACTTAAATTAGTAAAATCTGCTTCAGTTAAAGTTTGTACTCCAATTGAATGCGCCCCAGTCAAAACTGTTCTTTGACCTACGTTTCTATCTGTATGTAAAGAATGAGCCTCAGTATTAATTACGATATGTGAAGTTTCTATACCTTGAATATTTTCTGCGTCAATTCCTATACGTGGAGAACTTCTTGAAATCACATCTTTGTGAGGGCTTTCTCCTACAATATTTTCAACTTTATCACTTACAACTGCTTCAGGTTTTAGTAATCCATCTTGACTAATTTCTAATTTAGCACTTATCCCTCTAGGAATCTCATCGGCTTGCAGTACATCGTTACGGGGGCGTAACAGGCCCGTACCGAATGTGGGTTCTGCTGTATGTTGTGATAAAACCACACCAGTAGTATGAATTGGAGCAGAAAGTTCTGTAAGAATATCTTCATTGAACATTGTAGGGTATCTTACTCCTCTTCCACCACCCATATCACCAATTCTCAAAGCATGTGTAGGGGCGAATACATCAACTAAAATTGTGCTACTCCCATTATTATCATTATTTAATCTACCACCAAATCTTGGGATTGTGTGGTTTGTTTGTAAACTTACAGACCCACTAGAGTTTAATACATTCTTCATATTAAAAATTGGTTTTCCATTATTCCAAATTCTTTCAAACGGGGTCCTATTATTAGTTCTGTCATATTCGTAAGCGTCCCCACAGTCCCATGCTGGTCTAATACCAAATCCACGCACTGGGGCGCGCCTTACAGCCTCCCCACGAGTGTTACCCCACCAATCTACCATATAGTACTGAGAAGCCTCTGTGAGCCTTGTAATTGATTTACCTTCAGAATCCCCCCACCAATCTCTTTCTACCTTGTTATTATTTCTTAGAGTCCTTACTGGCGCTCCGAAGGGTCTTACCATTCTTCTACCATCACTTCTACGAACTTGAGTTTCATATCTATCTGAACCTAATTGTCCAGCAAAGTTTGTGTTTCTTTCCATAATACCAACATAAGTTTTGGGGAATGCCCCTGCTGTACTACCGTCTGCTTTAGCCCAACTTCTATTTTCATATTGCACCAAAGGTCCTGCTCTATATCCTACACTAGTTGCAGAAATAGCGCCAGAAACAGCATCTTCTAAAGCCGCACGAGTAGGTATAAGTCCCCATCTAGGTCTATTGAGTGATTGACGTAAACTTACTCTATATCCGAAAGGTAGGCGATAAGTTTGATTTGTAGTTATTTTTGCGGCAGTAATTCCATTACTTCTTGAATAATTATTGTTAATATTTGTATTATCATACCAACGGTATAAATCATCAGAAGCATATTTTCTTGGATAAATCCAACTAGCCCCCGCTTGTACAAATACATCTGGTCTACTACTATGAGGACCACCTCTACTTCCACAAGGCCAAAATCTATTCAAATGAATATTTGTACTTGCTTGATTTACACCTGCTTGATTATGGTCTGAATCAGCAGCGGCAACCACACCTGTTTTATCTACATCTGGAGTTTTAATTCTCAAATCAAATGGTCCAGTGCTCATTCCATAAATTACATCTTGATAACGTATAGTTTCAAAATGTTCAGGTAATAAATTATATGCGGCCTTATCTACTGCTCTATCTGAAGTATCATTATCATAAGTTCTACTAGAATCAGAATAGAATGTATATGGCCTACCTAAGTTATGATTCCAAATACATAAGAAAGCATCTGGAGTATGATAATTATATGTATCATTAGTACCTTGTTTTAGACTATTAATTGTGTTTGCAATTATACTTCTATTTACATTTGTAAATATACTATCTGCTGGCATTGTGTCATATGCTCTAGTTAATTTTAATTCAGTACCCTCAATTATATTATCAAAGAAATCACCAGTAGATACTCCAGAAAATACATTAGATACGTTTACAGTACCATTTTGAAGACCTGTTCTACGTGTATATGTAGAAGTTTGACGTACACCATTAGAATCTACATATTCTAATTGTTGTCCATAATAAGGAGTTTCTGGGAATATACTAGCATCGTCTACTGTTATATCAGGAGATGATTTAGAATCAACAATACATTTTGGATTTAATGATGTATTTTGTAATATATGTGAATATATATCTGGATATATTGTCGGATATCCTGCAATTGTTAATTGTATACCTATACTACCTAAAGTACTTCTTGATAATTCATAGTAATTATCTAACCTATTTTGAGATATATGTCTAAAACCATTAGAACTACTATCATCTGGTGCTACTTTGTGAAGAATACTCCACCAAGGAATATTAATTGAATAACCGGGTGTAGATTTAGAAAAGCGTTTTGAATATGGGAAAGCCCTTCTAGTAAAACTAGGACTCTCACTCATTTCTATACCAAACGGATTGAAAGTACTTAGTGGAGGAGTTTTTGTAAATTGACTACCAAAGTCTGCATCTTGGTCTAATATAATTTCATTTATGAAAATTTCACAACCCCTTACATCTGCTTGTGTTGCGTCTGATAAATACAAAACTAATGCTCCAGTTGCAGAAACATATTCAGTCCCAATTACAGTATTTACTTGTTGACTAGTTAATTTTTGAGCACTATTGAAATAATGATAGCCAATAATTTGTGTGTTGAAAATATTTGGTTGAATAACTATTTGGTAAGCACCAACTTCTCTTGGGTCTGGGAAATGATGTTGAAGTGTATATTTTTTAGCAGCCTCTAAAACTATAGTATGTCCACCAGCCTTGTTAATTATTCCAGCATTCTCTCTTGCACCTAATACCCCGTAACCATCCCATTTTATGCCAGTTTCGAACATTAGAGAAAAGCCACCACCAGCAAGGTCTGAAGGTCCTGAAGGTGTAGCAGTTAATCCACTGAAGAAAAATTCAGGTTCTAATGGACTCATTTTTTCTGTTACGTTGGTGCTAATATTAGAACTTACAGATAATGCTGTTTTTTCTTCGTCAAATAAATTTCTATCTCTAAAACCATTTGTAGATGTTAATTCTGCTAAATGTCTTTGGTATACACTTTGATAGGCAGGATGGGCTAAGTGTCCGGGTAGCATAACCATTGTAGCATTTACAAAGTGATGTCCCATTCTTGGATAGGGCATAGGAGTTAAAACAGGTTTAGAGTAGATTGTATGGGCTTCTGTATTAGAATCTACACCTGTAAAATATTGTGTATGAGCCATATCTGGGCTTGACCCACTAACTTCAGCGTGGTCTCTAATTCTTGCAGCAGCATAAAATCTAGCGCTTCCTGCTGGCATGTAATATGAAGGAACTATTTTCAAACTGGTAATAGTTTGTGCAGCCATGAATTTTGTAAAATCTACATCTCCTACAACTCCTGTAAATGTAACACCTGATATTCCTGTGTAGGAAGCGACAACAGATTCTTCAGTAGTAGGATTGTAAATCCGAATAAATCTTCTATTATCTTTTACTTCTTTTGTTGCAAAGTCTGCATCATATATTCTTGTATTTATTGTGGCGTTTGTCGTTAGTACAGAAGAACTATCCCAGCCAGAAACGGTAAGGTCTTGATTTTCTACACCATTAGAATGTGTGTAAGTAGTAGGGAAACGGTGTGTATGGCTGTGGCCCATTTTTGTTACGTGGAAAAATAATGTGCGGTCATGTAATTCGTAACTAGTTCGCAGTGGTGCGTTTTTAGTTGCTTGAACCCATCCAGTTTTGATAGATTCATTCGTTACGGGGTCTATATGTTCCCAATTCACTTCTTCATATGTAGGTGCTAAATATAGACTTCCACCATTTTCTTTATCATCAAATAAATGTTTCAAATCATTTTCAGAAAGGTCTGGGTGTAACAACCCACCACTACCAAATGTTTCATTCTGATAAGCCATAATTGGGTCATAACCAGAACGGATAACTATGTTACCGGGAATTGTTGAAGGGTCTGGAAGCGTCACCATCAAATTAGGTTTAGAACCACTATTTGCTAAACTTGGACTTTTTCCTTTCACATCTCTATTTGTAACAACATTAAAAGTTCTAATTATTGTTCCTAAAGGGCTACCGCCTTGAATTGTATGTTCTTGACCACTATCATCAATTACCGTAATTTCTTCAAATTGCATTTCTTCATTTGGAATATTCATTACATTTGAAAGTAAATTTTCTTCATATGGAATTTCTATTGAAGGGAGTATTGCACTATTTGTGGTTTCAAAACTAAATCTTACATTACCAAATATTTTTTCTCCAAAGGTATGAGAAGTGTTATCACTTTTTACTCTAGTGATTTTTGGAACAGCGCCTAGTCCTCTATAATTCATACTTGGTAAAGTTAAATTTCCACCATCCATTCTCTTCCAAACAATGTTTTCTGTATTGAAATTTAAAGAGGAACTTCTCTTAAATAAATCAAAAGCGTGAATATCTCCCTTCCAATAATCGTCAGGATAATCACTATCACTTGTGTATGCTGTTCCACCGACATAGTACTCTGGTACAACGTTACGCTCTACCGTAACGCCCGTTTCTAGGTTATATGAACCTAAAGAGAAATCTAGGTCAGTAACCAAGTTACCAGTTTTTGCTCTATCTGGTGTTGCGTTTTCTAATCTAGCATCTGTAACACTTCCGGTATGGAAAGTATAGGCTGATAAGTCTGCGCTATAAGTTGGTAAAGCGGTATCATCTACAATTAATGCTTCTACATTTGGTCCAGCGTGTGCGGGTGCAATGAATCTATCTTGACTATGGAATCTTTCATCCCATTGTGTTGTACCTGCAAATTCTAGTTGAGATGAACTTTCACCTTTCAAAACTAAAAAGTCTCCAACAGCAGTACTACCATCTCGGTCTTTCTTTGCAATCAAAGCGAACTCAGATTCTGAAGAAACCACTAACCAAGCATTTCCACTCAAGCCTTGAGGATGATGTAATTCTTCAGGCAAGTCCGATGTAATATCATAATTCACAGGTTTAGTATGTAGAGTATCTGGAGCATTATCATCTGTATCTTTTCTTGAATATGATAAATTATTTGCAGTATAAGTAACACCAGTAGAAGTATTGTAAGGGTCATTTATGTAAGTCATAAGTGCGCTACCTAAACCATCTACAGGTGGTAAACTTTCAGGACTTCTTGCTAATGGGGCGACTATTGGGATTGTGCTAAGTGTATCATATACACTTGAAGATGTACCATAAGGACTGAAATTTAGAAGTTGATGATAAGCACCTAAACCAGCAGCATACCCTTCTGCTCCTACTTTCAAACTATTGAGATATGAATATCTTTCACCATGCCAACCAGCAGCACCAATAGGTCTTGTGCGGTCTATTGCGTCTACTAAACCACTAAAATGAACTTGAGTCATATGACTTCTCGTTGTTTCGTTTTCGTTATTGAAACGGTGAACACCTGCTTTACTCCAAACATAAATATCTACTGAACCATCAATTGTAGGGAAATTATTGCTATTCGCTAGAGTAGTATTATTCTCAAATTTATTTGTATTTGAAACTCTATTAGGTGCAAGATAAAATTTTACTTTCCAACCGCTATCATTGAAAACTTCTCTAGAATGATATGTAGCCCAAGCAGCAGCACTAGTGTTAGATTTTAGCCAACCTGATGCGGGTATTTGTTCTAGTTCTGCTTGTGTTGTATGGTCTGACGAACTGTAGGTTACACTCAAAGGTGCGGTAGAAGTGTTGTATTCTACGAATGTGTCTAAGTGTACCCAACCGTAACGGTCTTGTCGCATAGAATTACCCATACTTGGCATGTGTGTTCCACCAATAGATTTCAAAGCACCAGCACCGGGGAATGAGTTTATTGCCAATCCTAAAACTGTAGCCAATTCATTTCCATTTTGACATCTTGTAGCATCAACTATGATGTATTCTCTATCTACATCTCCATCAACTAATGCTCCTTCTGCTGCTGCATAATTTAGAACCTTAGTCGTTATTGGTCCTGCTACTCTGTAGGCAGTAGGATGTAATTGACCGCTAACTCCCCAAGTTGAAAGTATTGTATCACTCTTAGGGTGTGGTGGATTAAATGTTAGTTGATTGTCCATCCAAGAGCCACCGGGGTGATACCCACCATCCATATGGAATACATTGTCTGCGCCCATAGCAATTCCAAACCCTAACATAGAATTGTGGCGTAGCGGCATAGACCGTAAAGTATCATTGTTAGAGCCTGTAGAACCACCATCTACAAACATTTGACCGTACATTCTACCACTTTCTGGTCTTTGTTTTAGTACACCTATCAATGGTTTACCCGCTGGAGTTTCCCAGTTCAAAGGCGTACGCCAATGGAATCTATGATGTGCATTATGATATGTGCTAGTCATAGGCATGTAATCGTCTTCATCATTTTGTATTTCATTAGGGATAAAAGTTCCTTCTGGGATTATAGACCAAGAATTACCTGTTGTTAATACTCTTCCAGTATGAGGTTGTGTGGCATTAAAACCGCTTGCGTTATCAGCAACTTCTTGTGTGAAAGGAAAAGCCTGTCCGGGTCCAAATATCAGATATGTGGTTTTATTCTCAGTACTGTTTACATGGTCTCCATATCGTGCTGTAGGATGAGCAAATCTCAATACTAAAGGGCTTGGTCTTTGGACTACAACACCACTAGAATACGGAGAACTATTAGGGTGGTCGCTGTTTATACTTCCACCAGCATTATCTAAATCTGGAGATAATACATTGTCCCTATTGTGGGCTGGAGGAATAATACTACCTCGGTTTTGATTTAGTAAAGGTGTGCCGGGGAAGAATGCCATCATAGCATTACAATCTAAAATTGCATGGCTTGTTACAATTTCATTTGCGTTTTGAATACCAGATGAACCAGTAGGCCCAGAAGCATAGGGATGTGTATAGAAATCTGTATAATCATTCATAGTACCATCATTTACATCTAACACAACACCACTAAAACCACCACCAAAGAAGACTGGTACATTATTGTCAATACTACTCCTTCCTCCAGTAAAATATACTATAGTAGATGAATCTACACTTCCTAAACTTCTAAATCCATCAAACTTACTTATTCTACTATTAGCAAATTGAGACACTACACCAACACTATTATTTGCTATTTCATTATCTTTTAATGCAGTAGTCAACATTGGAGATTGAGTACCAGCAATGGGTTCGATTCTATTTAGAACTGTGGCACTACTTGAATCTGCACCTTGATGAGTTACAAATTGAGCAAATACATCATCCCAAAAGTATACACTTTTTCTTTCACTTACAGACTTTACAGTTCCTGTGTCTTTTGTTGCTGGTGCTAAAAAGTGCCAACAAACATTATCTGATTTTAAATTCACATAAGATAATACTCCTGAACTTGAACTTGTTGCTACATAAAATAAACTAGGATTATCTATCTTAGGAATTATGTGGTCTCCAGATACGTTTGTAAAATTAGAGCCAGTTAAATTATTCTGCCAATTTTTTAGAGAAACTTCTTCATTAGAAGAATTAACTATAATAGGTGTTTCAGTATTACTATTAGGACCAAAAGATTTTGAAATAATTTGTAAAACTGTAAACGGGATATAACCACAATCTATACTTCTTCCATTATCTATTTGAGTATCTGTCACAACTCTTTGTGTGCCAAAACTCCAAGTCCCAGTAGAATTATTTGTTTGTTCAACTTCTCCATATTCTAAATGCGCTGCTTGTATGCCTAAATCTTGATGAACACTAGCATAGTATTTTTTAGATAAAGGAATTACTTCTCTTTCAGTATCAAAAGCCCTAATTACTATACTATCAGATGCTATTCCCCAATCTCCAAATGTTCTTCCATCTGCTGCATACATTTCTGTACAATCAAATTTTACACCTTCTGGATTATTTACATCTGTGGCATTTATCGCTGCCGTTGTAACTGCCGCTAATAATTCGTCAGTAACTAAAGTAGTCCAATTTATAGTAGGAGAAATAAGATGATTAGTTAATGTTACATCACCTGTATATTCAGAAAATGTTCCAAAAAATTCAATTGCTTTAGGGTTTTATAATGGAGCAGC
>CAACVD010001608.1_pt1 | contig 10835 bp, 16 predicted proteins | sample 2381771 | NCBI WGS metagenome assembly CAACVD01 (sample SAMEA5211965, study PRJEB30684) | marine metagenome | biome: Marine; feature: Epipelagic; material: Water | collected 2015-10-15 | depth 15 m | reverse complement strand
ATGCTGGCAATTTTTTAACCAACCCCAAGGACGGCAAGCCATACTCTCGCTCAAATGTAAAATATACCATTGACGCGCAAGCTCCCAAGCAAATGGTTGATGACCAAATGCTAGAGGAAGCTGATTTTTATATTAAATCTTTGCTCAACAGAGCAGATGGGGATGAATTATTGAAAGCTGGAATTATATAAGGAAAAGCAAATGAATTTATGTAAGCATTGTCCATACCCAAGCCGTTGCGGCGCACAACAGAGGTGCATAGCCTATAAAAAGGACGGCGCATCTGTTACATTACCAGAGCCTGTGTCTCACCCTGTGATTACAAGCAGTGGCATTGGCATGACTGGCAAGATTAAAACTGGCAAGAAAAAGGCGGCTAAGAAATGAGTTACGGCAAGAAACCCAAAAAAATGGTAAAGATTGCGACCCCCATACCACGCCCTAAAGCTGGCGATGTGAATGAGGCTCAAACAAAATCGCCCTATACCGTGAAGAACGGTAAAATGGTTTTTACAGGGCAATTTGCTAGCGATAAGTAATGAACGTAGTTCGGGTAATGAGAAGGCCGCGCCTACCCCGTGTGAGGGAAGTGGAGCAGGTGGCAGAAACATACGAGAGATGCTCTGGTTGTGTCTCTCGCAAGATGTGTGACGCGCAGACCAAATGCCTGCACGGCAAGAAGGCAAAGCCAAAGGGAAAGAAAAATGGCAGAAGAAATGGACGAGTATCAGCTTAACAGCATTGTTTCGTCTGAGATACGCGATAGCCTGAACCACTTTGACCAAGAGTTCAGTCAAGAGCGTATTCGCGCTATGGACTTCTACCTTGGCGAACCTATGGGCAATGAAGTCGAGGGGCGCTCCCAAGTTGTCAGCACGGAAGTATCTGACACTATTGAGGCTATCATGCCCAACCTCATGCGCGTTTTTACGGCTAACGATAAGTATGTGCGCTTCAATGCCAGAACTGCCGAAGATACAGAACGCGCAGAACAGATTTCCGATTATGTGAACTACGTTATCAACCACGATAACTCCGGCTACAAAATCCTGTACAACTGGTTCAAGGATGCTTTGATGTTCCGGCTGGGCGTGGTGAAGTATTACTATGACGAGCAAGAGGATGTTCGTGAAGAAGAATACGAAAACCTGAACGAGACTGAGCTAGCCGCCCTTCTTAGCAACCCCGATATGGAAGTTATCGGCGTTATTGAAGAAAACGCTGAGAGCTATGCTCAGGACGAGCAAACTGGCGAAATGATGCCAATGGATATGTCCTACAGCCTCAAGGTTCGGGTCAAGGAAAGTAAGGGCAAGATTAAAATCGAGAACGTGCCGCCGGAAGAGTTCTTAGTAAACCGCCGCGCTACCAGCTTAGAAGAGGCTCACTTTGTAGCCCACCGCACCGTTATGACTGTTAGCGACTTAGTGGCTATGGGCTATGATAAGGATGTTGTCGAGAAGTACGCTGGCTCTTACAGCCTAGATGTTGATGAGGAGCGCACGAACCGCTTTCAGGACTTAGAGGCTACCACTGGTGTTGATGCCGCTGACCCTGCGCTAGCTGAGGTCATTTATTACGAGTGCGTGATGAAGGTGGACTATGACGGCGATGGCATTGCAGAGCTTCGCCGCATTTGTGCCATTGGCGAGGGCGCTGATGAGATATTGCACAATGAGCCATTTGACCATGTGCCGTTTGCCGTAGTTACTCCGATTATGATGCCGCACCGCCTTATCGGGCGTTCTATCTATGACATGACCGAGGATTTGCAGGTTATCAAGTCCACACTGCTCCGGCAGTATCTGGACAGCGTATACACCAGCACTTTACCCAGAATGGGTATTGTCGAGGGGCAGGTAAATATTGATGACGTATTGGATGGGACAGCAGGCGGGATTATCCGTATGCGTCAGCAGGGCATGATTCAGCCCATTACTGGCACACCTGTAGGCGGTGAAGTCCGGCCTTTGATGGATTACATCGACAACCTGAAGGAACAGCGCACAGGCATGAGCAAGGCTTCTCAAGGTCTGGATGCTAACGCCCTTCAAAGCACAACAGCTTCTGCTATCAGCGCGACAGTTCGTGGCGCTCAGGTAAAGCTGGAGAGCTACGCACGGACTATGGCTGAAACTGGTGTCAAAGACTTGTTCAAGGGCATCCTACATTTGGTGACTAAGTATGACCAGAAACCGCGTATTATTCGCCTTCGTAATAACTTTGTTCCGATTGACCCTAGAGAGTGGCATAGCGAGTTTGACGTTGTGGTGCAGGTTGGCTTGGGTACGGCTGATGACGAGCAAAAGATTGCGTTCCTTACGCAGATTGCTGGCAAGCAAGAGCAAATCCTGATGCAGTTGGGTGCTAACAATCCTGTGGTGACTATGGCGCAGTATGTAAACACATTGCGTAGCATTGCGGAGATTGGCGGGTTCAAGGATGCTGACCAGTTCTTTAATAGCCCAGAGCAGATTGCCATGATGGAACAGCAGATGGCTCAACAGCCTCAGCAGGCAGACCAAGCTGGGCAGGCTGAGTTGCAGGCTGAGATAGCTCTGAAGCGCGAGAAGATGATGCTGGAAATCGAGCTAGAGCGTGAGAAGATGCAGATGGAGCTAGAGCTTCGCAGGCAAGAATTAGCGGCAGAGGCAGAGCTAAGACAGCTAAAAGCCTACACTGACGCAGAGATATCAACCAACCTACCGAGAGGGTAAAGAGATGAGCTTGGGTGGCTACGATACTTTAGGAACAGGCACAGTTGATGACCCAACTGTAGGACGCACTCAAAACTTTAGTGTAAGAACTTTAGAAGATGTTAGCGGCGGGGATTCTGGCGATGATGATTACGTTGCGGAAATTCAAGAAAATGTCGACAGGCAACTAGCCCAGCAAGCAATACAAAATTTACAGCAGGCGGGGTTGCCTCAGCAAATTCAGCAGGGCTTTGCTGTTGGCACATCTCCTTACGCACAACTTTCAGCAAGGATGAACCTAAATCAGTTGCCTAATATTGGTTTACTGGGCGCTGGCTTGAATATGCTTGGGCAAAGAACAGCAAGTGGCATTATGGAGCGCATCAATGCTGGTGGCACTCCTGTTTATGACAGAACGGGTCAGATTGTTGGTGTTAATTCTCCTAGCGCCCTCGGCGATAAGGTAGGTGGTTTTATTGAGGATAAGTTTGGCGTGGATGTGCCGCGCTCATACGCCTATTTTGGCAGGCCTGATTACGACCCACAGCAAGGGCAGTCTGAGCCAATTATGGATAAGTTCGGGAATATCATTGGCTATGAGGGCAGTGGCTTTACAAGTTCTGGCGATGATGACGGCTTTGTAGCTCCAGAGGCAACAGCAGTCGCGGCGGCACAGCCAGAGGCAGACCCAAGGCAGTCTATGATAGACCAAGGCTATCGCTATCCGGCTGGTGGCGTTTACCCGACACAAGGCCAATATATGCGGCAGGGTTTGCTAGATTTAGCCCCGCAGGTTTATGGCGGTTTGCTAGCTGGTTATGACCCAGCGCAGTTTGGCGCAATGAACGTAGGGTTCAGACAGCCGACAGACGTTGGAATATACGATGACCCGTATGATGTGACAGGATACAGCTTAATATGAACGAAGGCAAAGTCAGGGATAATATGGAGCGCGGCGAGAAAGCGGCGGCGTTGTTACGAAATGAATTATTGCAAGAGGCTTTTAGCACACTTGAGCAAGACTTTATGCAGGCGTGGAAGGTCAGTTCTGTGGAAGATTCACAAAACCGTGAACGTCTGTATATGTTGTGTCAGAACTTGTCAGCTTTACAGGGATACCTTGAGAGCATCGTCACGGGTGGCAAGCTGGCTAAATCGCAACTAGATGAGTTGCAAAACCGAGTGAAATTTGAGAAAAGGTAATTAGTTATGTCCAACAACTCGCAAGAGACTGGAAGTTTATCAATTAATGAAGCAATGAACAGCCTATTAGCAACACCCCCTGAAGAGGACAAGGTAAGTGATGGGCGGCTAGGAGAAGAGGCAGAAGCCGAAGCTCCGGCACTGGAAGCAGAGGCCGAGACAGAGGAAGCCGAAGAGGTTGAATATGTCGAGGATGATGAAGAAGGTGAGTATGAAGTTGACGAGGCAGAAGAAGAGGAAGAGGTTGAGCAACCTGATATTTATACCGTCAAAGTAGACGGCGAGGAATATGAGGTCACGCAAGACGAGCTTCTGAACGGATACCAGCGCCAGCAGGCATACACCAAGCGTAGTCAAGAACTTGCAGAGCAACGAAAAGCGTTTGAAGCTGAAGCGCAACAAGTGGCTCAGATGAGGGATGCCTACGCACAGCAACTTGAACAGTTGTCTCAGTACAACCAGCAGACACTCAGCGATGCTGAACCTGACTGGGATGCTTTGTCAAAAGAGTATTCGGCTGAGGAGTTGTTCCTGTACAAGACAAAACTTGACCAGCAAAAAGAACAGGCGCGTCAGGTGGAGGCAGAGAGACAGGTAATCGCTCAACAGCAGGCTCAGGAGCAACAGGCTCAGATGCAACAGCATCTAGCCGCACAGAGGGAGGAAATGCTTAACCGCATCCCTCAGTGGCGTGATGAAGATAAGCGCACAAGTGAGCGTGAACAGGTCATCAAATACGCTCAACAGAGTGTAGGATTTTCGCCGCAAGAAATAGCTAATGCGTCTGACGCACGGGCTATAGAATTGCTTTATAAGGCGTGGCAATGGGATAATCTTCAGTCGAAGAAACCCGCCGCGAAGAAGAAAGCAAGCAAAGCTCCGAAGATGGCGAAGGCAGGGCAACCTAAGACAAAGGCTCAAGTGGCAAGCCGTCAAAGGCAGAAGTCTCTCAGCAAGCTCAATAACGAGCGTTCTGTAGATGCGGCTGTCAATTACTTAATGGGCAACTAGCTAATAGAAGGAATCTAAAAAATGGCTACACATACCACCCAAACCTCAGTCGGTGAGCGCGAAGACCTTGCCGATGTGATTTACCGCATCGACCCAGATGAAACACCAATTTTTTCTGCTCTAAAGAAAGAAACCTCAAACGGTATCTTTACTGAGTGGCAGGTGCAAGAGTTAGCCGCCGCATCCGGCACTAACTACGTCAATGAAGGGGCAAATGCTACATTTGCAACTCCAACAGCGACTGCACGTTTTGGTAACTACCATCAGATAAGCGTAAAAGATGTGGCTGTATCTGGGACACTTGAATCGGTTGATAAAGCAGGCCGTGACCGTGAACTGGCTTACCAGCGCGTTTTAAAATCATTGGAACTACGCCGTGACATTGAAAAGTCAATCGGTGACACAGACGTAGCCCGTGACTCATCAGACCCGCGTAAGTCAGCATCACTTTCATGCTGGATGACAAACGGTTCAGTTGGCGCAGGTGTTGGTGCTTTCGCAACAGGCGATGGCACAGACACCATCACTGCTGGTACTGCCCGTGCGCTTACACTTGCTCTTATCGAAGATGGGATGCAAGACGCATGGTCAGACGGCGGTAATCCAAAGATGCTAATCGCATCTGCGACCAACCGTGCTAACTTCTCAGACCTGTCAGCTTCTGGCAATCTGGTAAGCAACGATGTCAACATGACAGCGGCTAAGGCAACAACTTATGTGGGTTCAACTTCTGTTTTCCTAACAGACTTTGGCACACTGGACGTTGCTCCATCACGCTTCATGGGCAATGACCGCATCTTCTTGATTGACCCCGATTTTGCATCACTTTGCACACTGTCAGGCCGTAACTTCGCTGAGAAGGAAATCGCGGCAACAGGTGACGCAGAGAAAATGCAGTTAATCACTGAATGGTCACTAAAGGTGCAAGCACCAAAAGCACACGCTGGTATCTTCGACCTAAACGGTTCGTAAGCTAGCTAATAAAGAGAGGGGCGGGAAACTGCCCCTCTTTCTTCTCAGGGGAGTAGCATGGATAGAATAATTAAGACAGACGCGCTTGCTGGCACTGAAGTAAAGATGAAGCAGGGCAGGCATGGCGAGACTGTTATTGAGCAGACCCAGCATTTTGACAACTTGCTAAAGATTAACAAGCACATGGCTGACGATTGGCGCTATGGGCAAATGACAGGCACACAGAAGCACATGAGCCATGTGGCGGAAATACCGAATGTGCTGTATAATGAGCTTGTGCAGAAGTTCGGCAAGCCTGCTGATAACCCGAAGGCTTGGAAGCAGTGGCTGAACAATAACGAAAACAGAGTATTCAGAACAGGCGGCGGTCACTTATGAGCATTGGAAATTATGCAGAGCTAAAGTCAGCAGTCGCTAATTTTATGGCGCGGTCTGATTTAACTAGCCAGATACCTGATTTTATAACAATGGCTGAATCACGCATGAGCCGTGAGCTAGAGACACGCGAACAGGAAAAGCGCTCTCAGGCCACGCTAACTGCTGGTGATGAGTACATATTACTGCCTAATGATTTCCGTGAGGTGCGTGAGGTAAAGATAAACGCCTCACCGACACGGGTGCTTAGATATTACAGCCCCTCAGCTTTGGATAGTATGTACTCCTCAAACGGGCAGGGTATGCCGGAGGGTTACAGCATTGTCGGGCTGGAAATGAAGATGCGCCCCATACCAGATTCAGCATATACCTCTGAGATTGTTTACATTGGCTCACTGCCAAACATCAGCAATACAACAACCCCCACCTTGTTTATCAGAAGCCCTGACTTGTATTTGTACGGCGCTTTGTCAGAGGGTTATGCTTATTTGCTGGATGAGGCTAGAGCCGCACAGTATGACCAGAAATTCACGCGCATCTTACAAGAGATAAAAGTGGACGAAGAGAGAAGTCACTACGGCACAGGTTCTCTCAGTATTAAATCAGCCTATTCACAAGCAAACGCACAAGCGGAGAGATAAACCATGTCAGCAATGAGCGACTATTTAGAGAACGAAATTCTCGACCACATTCTTGGCACTGGTGCTTACACCATGCCAACCACCGTATATGTCGGCCTGTCCACGGGTTCATTTAACGATGACAACTCCGGCACAGAGCTTTCCGGCTCAGGGTACGCCCGTCAGAGCATTGCCTTTAATGCGGCAAGTAGCGGCACAGCCGATAATAGCGGTGCGGTAGACTTCCCAGCGGCAACAGGCTCATGGGGTACTGTTAGCCACTTCGGTTTATTTGATGCTAGCACTGGCGGCAATCTACTTATTCACGGTGCGCTGACAGCTTCTAAGGCAGTTGCAACAGGTGACATTCTTCGTGTTGCCGCAGGTGACATGGATATCACAGCCGCTTAAAGGGCTAGATAATGGCGAAGGTAGACCAGTTAGATGCTTGGGGTACAGTCGATAGTCTAAACGCTTATGGCACGGTAGATGACTTAGACAACCTTGTGATGCACGAAGCCGCCTCTTCAGTGAGCGCGGCTTTAACTGCATCTGCATCTTTGACGGTTGATAAGCTACACACAGCGCAGGCCGCTGTAGACATTGCGGCAACAGCCACATCTGCCTCTGGCAAGATTATGGAGATTGCGGCATCTGTGACGGCTGTTAACACGGCTGTCGCTTTGTTTGCCAAGGTCAAGCCTTTTGAGGCGCTGGTCAATATTGCGAATACCGCCACTGCCACGCCTACAATATTCAGGCAGGTAGAGGCAACCGCCCCTGCGGCGATTACAGGCGCTCTGAGCGTCAAGGCTACATTCGCTGGTGCATCTGTCGTAACGGCGGCAGTAACCACCTCAGCGCCGTTCACAGCGCAGTACAAGGCGGAAATGTCAGCGCTGATAACTATGACACCGACTGTTGCCATGAAGGTGATAGGTGATGACTGGACGATACAGCCGAACGGCACAGAAATATGGACGGATGTAACATTGGGTAATGAGGTGTGGACTGACGTAACGGTTGGCACAGAAACATGGGTGAACGTATGATACCTTTTGGCGAGTGGCTACCTGACCAGCCAGACCACATGAATCAGGGCTTGATTACAGCTACCAACGTAATACCAGCGGCATCTGGGTATCGTAGGTTTCGGGACACTGTAGCTATTAGCAACGCCGCAGATAATACCATTCGCGGCATCTTTGCGGTAAAGAACGATGTTGGCGATGTGACGCTGTTTGCGGGTGATAGTGGTAAGCTGTACAAGTACAACACTGGCACAAACAATCTGGACAACGTGAGCAAAGCTGGTGGGTATTCATTGGCTGGGGCAGAGCATTGGCGATTTGTTCAGTTTGGCGATATAGCCATTGCGGCTGGTGGTGTTGGTGAGACATTGCAATATTGGGATGTTAATTCATCTACAGCTTGGGCAGATGTCCCTAATGCCCCCAAGGCAGACTTTCTTGCTGTGGTAAGAGATTTCGTATGGACGGCTAATATTGATGAAGGTTCAGGCCGAAAGCCACTGCGGGTAAAGTGGTCAGGCTTTAGCGATTATGATAGCTGGACGGCTGGCACTGACCAATCAGACTTTCAGGACTTGCCAGATGCGGGTCAGATTACTGGTTTGGTTGGCGGTGAATATGCGACCATCTTGTGCGAAAGAGCTATTTTCCGCGCCACCTATACTGGCCTGCCTTTGGTGTTTCAGTTTGACAGGGTTGAGAATGTTCGCGGCTGTAGATTGGCTGGCACTGTGTGTAACTATGGTCATATGACATTCTACTTAGCCGATAATGGTTTCCATGTGTTTGACGGTCAAAAGGCCACGCCTATTGGCAATGAAAAGGTAGACAAGTTCTTTGAGGCTGACTTCAATAGCTCTTACAGAAACGAAGTATCTGCAAGCGTTGACCCGTTGAACCAGATAGCTGTTTGGTCATACCCATCACAGGCAAGTGCGGCTGGCGTTCCAGATAGCCTGCTGATTTACAACTACAGCCTGAACCGCTGGTCACTTGTTAGGATAACTACCGACCTTGTAGCCCCGCTGTTTACGTCAGGTTATACGGTTGATGACTTGGACAGCTTGGCGGCTACTGTTGATGCGCTGTCTATCCAGCTTGATAGCCCATCCCTGCGCGGTGGTGAGTTCTTCTTCGGTGCGGCAGTTGGCAACAAACTGCACTCCTTTACAGGCAATTCGCTAGTGCCAGAGCTTGTCACGGGCGAGATGAACTTGCACAAGGGTATGCACTCGGTTGTTACCCGCGTCTATCCTTATTATGAGGGGCAAGAAAACTTCTGCTATGTTGGGACGCGAAATGCAATGATAGGCAACCCACCCCCGACATTTACAGCCTTTAGTCCGGCTGGCGGTAATGGGTACGCTGAGTTTAGGGCTGATGGCAGGTATCACAGGTTCAAGTTTGAGTTTGACCAGTTCTTTGAGTTTGCTCAGGGCTTTGATGTTGAGGCATCTCAGGTGGGGCGCAGGTAATGGCAACGGTAAACTTTCGCATCTTGAACCCTGTGTTAGCTACGGTCAGAGAAATCGCCGAAATACTAAATGGTGCAATGAACGGTAAGCTGAACTGCACGGGTGAGTTTACAATGCCTGCTGGTGGTGCTGATATAACTGTAACAGACCCACGGGCAAGCAAGGAAAGCGTTATACTTATCGAGCCTCATAGCACTAATTATTATGACCACGAACCATATATAAAGACAAAAAACAACGGCTCTTTTGTGATAGGACAGAAAAACAATGGTCACAGCACCACAGTCGGCTATGTCATCATCGGCTGATGAATTTGAGAGATGCGCTGACTACATTGTAGCGGCGCTAGAATATGCAGGCCACAGCCACACGCTACAGGATGTGTGGCAGGCTGTAACGAATAAGCAAGCGGCATTTTTTCCTTTGGAGAAATCTGCTATAGTGGTTGAGATAGTTGATTACCCGCAACGTGCTACCTGCCGGATATGGCTAGCTGGCGGAGATATGGAAGAGCTTATAGAGGCCGAGAAGGATATCTGCATTTGGGCAAGAGAGCGTGGATGCGATTCAATGGAGATAATCGGGCGCAAGGGCTGGGAAAGACAGCTTAGAGATTACAAGCCCACAGCAACCGTACTGGTGAAGGATTTATAAAATGAGTAAAGGCGGCGGTTCACAGAGAACAATTACGCAGACCACTGCGCCAAGCACGTTTGCCCAGCCATTCTTGGAATACGGGATGCAAGAGGCGCAAGACTTATACCAGTCAGCGCGTCCTCAGTATTACCCAAAAAGCACGGTTGTAGGCTTCAGCCCTGAGACACAGATGGCCTTGTCCGGCTATCGCTCGCAAGCCGCCGCAGGTTCGCCAATGATACCAGCGGTACAGCAGGCGGTTATGCAAAACCTGACAGGCACTAACCCGCTGTTTCAACAGGCTTTACAGCCAACGATTGCGGCGGCTTTGAACCCAGCGCAAATGTCAGGCAGATACGGCTCAGGATACGCACAGAAGGCCGTAGCAGAAGCTGTAGCCCCTCTGATGTATCAGGCACAGCAACAGGCTATCCAGCAAGCTCCAGCGGCGCGTGACTTCGGCTTCGCAGACTTGCAGACAATGGCACAAGTTGGTGCGGCTAGAGAGGCTCAGGAACAGGCAGAACTAGCGGCAGATATCGAGCGCTTCCAGTTCCAAGAGGCACGGCCTGCACAGAAGCTGGCTGATTACCTTACTATGGTTCAGGGCGGTTCTGGTGCATTGGGCGGTAGACAAATCACCCCGCAGTTCCGCAACCCTGCTCTCGGCTTCCTCTCCGGCGGTCTAGCAGGCGCACAGGGCGCACAAATGCTCGGAATGACAGGCGGCGCTGGAGCAGGTGTGGCTGGCCTTGGCGCACTACTCGGAGGGTTAGCTTAATGTCAATACCAACATTACGCGGCGGTGGTGCGGCA
>CAACVD010001603.1_pt1 | contig 10853 bp, 13 predicted proteins | sample 2381771 | NCBI WGS metagenome assembly CAACVD01 (sample SAMEA5211965, study PRJEB30684) | marine metagenome | biome: Marine; feature: Epipelagic; material: Water | collected 2015-10-15 | depth 15 m | reverse complement strand
GCGGCAATCATCTGCCAACTTAGCACGCAAGGCGTAACACAATCATACATGGATGGTCGGTCGAATGTTCTCGTTCGTCGTTGCACATTCAAATGTCAGGACAAGTCTTCTAAAACACATCAAATCTATTATGATGATCGGTGTCCCAAGTATATTTATAAACACACACGTTCTTTGTATTATGGATAGGTCATGTCACAAGATTGGTCACAGTTTAAGAACTTCTCAATAGAAGAGTTTCGTTGTCAGCATAGCGGCGATGACGGTATGGATCTCAACTTTGTCGCAAAGGTACAGAAACTTCGCACAGCTTTTGGTGCGGGTCTGACAATCAGTAGCGGATACCGCAGTCCCGAACATCCCATCGAAGCTAAGAAAGCAACCGGCCCTGGTTCTCACGCATCAGGTCGTGCCTGTGACATCAGGATATATGGGCAAGATGCGCTTGATCTTCTGCACTTGGCTCTTGATTCTGGGGACTTTACCGGGATCGGAGTACAGCAGGCTGGAGATCGTAGTCGTCGGTTCATCCATCTTGATGACTTGGATAATCAAAGCCGCCCGACAATCTGGTCTTACTAATGATGAACACAGTCAAAGAGTTTGAAATGTATGCCAAAATAATGCGGTCAGAGCAAATGCCGCTTGGCGACATGATGATCTTGTTTCGTGACGAACCAAAGTTTGCTGAGTGGTATAAGCAAAAGTACTTTAGCCCACAGGAACAAACTTCCCGGTCTGAATCAGAATAGAACGGTTCTCCATGTGAGACTGTTCGACATCATCCTTGCTTTGTCCGAAGTACCTAACAGCAAGATAATTGTCGCACATGGCTTTGTTTATGTCTTCGTCGTTCACGATTACTGTGCCCAGCACCCGCCCGAACTTGCCGCGTGAGTCTTTCAACTCTGTCCTGATCACAACATCGCCTTGACTGATAGCGTCTTCGAGGAACTTCGTAGCTAGTTTGCCTCGTGCCTTCTCATCAAGATCACGGGTTCGAGACTCCGGTGTATCAATGCCGTACAGCCTGACCCGCGACTTGTACATAACAGAGAAGCCAAGGTCGAGCACAACATCAATAGTGTCACCATCTACCACACGCTCTACGGTACACGCATACTCATACATCACTTCTTCTCCAACTTAGCCGGAATGTGTTTTACCAGGGGAGTGCATGTTGCAAACAAAAACTCTTCTGGTTCCCTCGGCAGCGCATTGAACTGCTCTGCTTCTTTCAAGCACTCAGTCCGAGTCAGTCCCAGCATTGCTTCATCTATTGTATAGATGTTGTTGGGCGGCATCACCTGTAAAAAGTAAATCAAAATGTATTGCATCAATCTATCTCACCCCAGTTATCACCCACGGCCTTGTCCACTTTGAACGGCACCCGTGTTTCGATACAGTTTTCCATCGTGTCTACTATGGTGTCTGCCATCTTGTCGTCTTTCAGGCTGAAGCATAGTTCATCGTGAACCGTGAGCAGGGGCTGGATACCTTGCTCGTTCAAATCAACCATCGCTTTCTTTGTCTGATCGGCACTCGAACCTTGGATCAATCGGTTCAACGCCTTGTATGTAAACGCACGCTTGATATTGTCACGCGGCCCGTGTTCCTTGATTGCTTCCTTCAACGGCAGTGCCCGATGCAAGCCATAACGTCGTGGCTCCCACATATCAAAGCGGCACTTCCTGCCTAGAATGGTTCTAATCACACCGTCTTCGGATGCTTTGTTCTGCACGGCATTGGCAAGACCCTTCACGAAAGGAACCTTCTCGTTGTATTCGGCAAGCAGTTCCTTTGCTTCGTCCGTAGTGATATCCAAAACACCAGCCAGTTTGCCCACGCCCATGCCATACATGATGCCTAGGTTCACAGTCTTTGCATCTTTACGAGTGATGCTTGCCATGTCAGCCACCATCTGGTGGAAGTCTGCATCACCGTCCTGATACGCCTTTACCACACCATCGATCTGCGGGTGGCGGTTCGCCCCGGTCAGCGTTGCACAATAGTGTGCCAGCCACCGTGGTTCTTGTGACGAGTAGTCAAAGCTGTACCATCGCTCACCTTCTTCCGGTACAAACAGACCGCGAATCAGGGACTTAATCTCTGGGTCACGGGCTGGTATCTGTTGCAGATTCAAGTTCGAGCTAGAGAACCTGCCGGTCACAGTACCGCCATCATCGCTCCGTAGCGGATGAAACTCTGCGTGTATGCGCCCCTTGTTCTCAAACTTCAAAATGTTTTCGATGAAGGTTGTGTTCGCTTTGTTGTATTCGCGTAGCTTCAGGATGTTCTTCGCCATCGGGTGCGGGTGTGCCGCTAGAAACTGTTTCGTGAAACTCGGTGCTCCACTTTTTTCTGTCAGAGGATATTCCAAATCCTGACTGTCAAAGAGCTTGGCAATCGATCTTGGGTTCCATGGCTCCACATCTACGTTTGTTTCTTTCTTAATGTTACGCAGAAGTTTGTGCTCTTGCTTCTCTAACTGTATTGATGTCTCTTCTGTCTTATCAAGATCTACACGCACACCACGCCATCGCATGTCTACCAGCAACCGGGTAAGCTGACTTTCAAGATCAAAGATACTGGTGACTTCTTCTTTCACCATCTCAGCCTGCAATCGTTCCCATAAGCGCAGTGTCACACGGGCATCTTGTTCGGCATACTCACCCACAAAACGGCTTGGCAGTTTGTACATCTCAGCCTTCGGATCAACACCGTAATCAGCCGCCGCACGTTTCATAGCCCGTTCGTTTTTACTTTCGTTTAGGTAATCGATAGCCAGCGAGTTGAGGTTATACCAACGCCTGTTCTCGTTCAGCATAGCCGCAGCGGTCATCGTATCGTAGATCGGCCCGTTGACTTCGATACCTTCCCAACGCATCCAGCCCAAGTCATACTGAGCATTGTGCATGACCTTGGGTATATCTGTTTCCATGACTTCAGTGATGTAATCTAGCACCGCTAGTTCGGGCAGATTGCCACCGCCCTCATGCCGGATAGGGTAGTACCCACAGAAATCATTGAAGGCTATGGCGTAGCCAATGACATGACCATCATTCCGACACCACCCTGGCCCAAGAGTTGTTAGGTTGGGATCTTTTGTTTCGAGGTCAATGGATATGACTTTTGCCTGCTTGTAGTGTTCGGGGAAAAAGCTAGGCGGCGACCAGTCCATGTCCAAAGAACCAGACGCTACGTCCTTGATATCCTCATCCGGCAAACCATCCATCCGATTGATAAAACTTATTTGCTGACTCATATCTTAAAACTCCACTTAGACGAACCCTCAACAATGTGCAGGTTCTCCTTCGCTCGTGTCATGCCCACATAGAAGACTCTTCTTTCACAGTCCTCATCCGTAAGTGTCTGACAGGCACGACTTGAATCAAGAAACAGAACAACATTCTCAGACTCACCGCCCTTGGCTTTGTGAATCGTGGACAAACGAATCCTTGGGCTTGATCCAAAGCGTTCGCCAGCCCGGAGAACTGATTGAATGTATATACGCTCCCTCTCTGGAACATCTAAAACCTCAAACCATTTCTTGTCTTGCTCTAAACTAGAACCGAATTTGTCAAGTTTTTCAAGGTCTAAGCGAGTCACACCTTCTTCCAGACCATCAAGCCATGCCTTGTAGACTTTTCGTTCTTGCTTGTCTTGCCTGATATAGAACAACATTACCTCAACATCCGACTTGCTGACCGTCTTGCCAGCCATCAACCTCGTCCATGTTTGCGCTGCCGTTAGCACACGGGTAGACACACTGTACCCAGCCCCTTCGCGCCAGAACAACAAGCCCCAGTCTTTCATCTTGCCGCCAATCTGATTGGCTATGTAGTTTGTCCGACACAGGATGAGCCACTCGCCTTCGCTCATATCGATCTCATCGAAGCTGTAATGGAACGAGATAGAACCTTCCCTGTCTGTCGGGTTCCAATCCTTGTCCACCCGGTCAGTGACTCTGTGAATCAAAGATGAAGAGAAGTCATGCACGATACGCGGAACACGGTAACTCTTATCTAAAATCTTTTTGTTCGTGCACCGTTTGATGAAGTCATTTGGGTCTACGCCCATCCATTCGTAGATGGCTTGATCATCATCACCGGCATAGACAGTTTCTTTTGCGTTGTACACCAGCTTATCAACCATGTCCCATTGCAGGGGCACTAGGTCTTGTGCCTCATCGATAATCAAAAGATCGAACTTCGGACAGTCTGGGCTATCAATAAACCCACTAATCATATCGACAAAATCTATCTTCTTTGTTTGGCGTTTGTATTCTTGATATGCAGTTTCAATGATACGCATCTGGCGGTAGTCCAAGTGCATGTTGTTGAAGTGGTTGAACTGCTCTTCGGTTGCAACACCTCGTGTTCGAGCCATGTTCAAGATCGACAGATACATATCCCCTGTCGCCCCGAACCGGAAGAACTCACCGTCCGATAAGTTGATACCACGCGATGCACGAAACTCTACGCCCAACAACTCTTCTAATTTATTGTAGTCAGCGGCTGACAGAACATTGTCACGCTTCAAACTCAAGTGACGAAACGCCAAGGAATGTAATGTCCTGAAGTGAATCAGGTCACGCGAATCTATGGACAGTTCATCGATAGCTCTGCTACGAGCTTCTTCCGCAGCCTTCTTGCTGAAGGATAGGAAAGCAATTTTGTTTGGTGGAACACCTTCTTTCAAACGTTGACGCACTACTTCGATTAAGGTATGAGTCTTGCCTGTTCCGGGTGGCCCAACAATAGCTAGAGGCTCTATCAAAACGGTATCTCCTCTTCTTTTCCTATGTCTACCTCTGGTACTTCAATAGGATCGTTGAACTCCGGGACAGACCAAACCCTTATACTTTTCTTCTCACCCTTCACATTGTTATATGTCTTTGTGACATAGGCTGTGCGCCCGTCATTCATCTCTTTGATGCGCTCTTGCACCTGACCTTTGGTATACGAAACAAAGTTGTGGTTCTTGAGGTACAACATCAACGCCGCCATTTTGAAATAAGTACGCAACTCATCCGGGTCTGTGTATGGCTTGTTCAAATCAACTTCTTCCCATGACTGCGCTTGCACCCGACCAGTACAGAAGTTTTCCAATAGCTCCATGAACTGGCCTTTGTTGGTAAGCTCTATGGGCACCTCAATCTCAACCACCTCGTTGAGTGCAATGTTCACAACGGTTTGCCAGACATCTTCCTTCATCTTTGGCGGCATGAAGTTCAACTGCTCCATGCACGCACGTTGGAACTGCATGGGCATCTGTAGTTGTTCTGTAGTTAGTTCGAGCCTGCTGCCGCCGACATCTACAAACCAGATGCGTGGCTCTGACAGCACAACAGTCAGTCCGGTTATCTCTACCGACCCAGCATGATTGCCGATGCCATACTTTCGTGTGCGGCACAGGGCTTTGTTGCAGTGTTGAGCAAGCGGCCCCTCGTTGCACTGATAGAAGTATTCTTTCTTCTCGTGCTGATCTTGTATCGTTACAATCTCAGAAGCTGGTAGCGGTGGCGAACAATAGGTGTGGTTAACAGACTCAACGTCCTGCTTCCACAGCTTCGGGTTCTGCTTCTTGTAGTATGTCGCTAGGTTGAACACGACACAGTTGCGGCAACCTGATCCGACACCATTTTGCAAGTGTCTTTCTAGGCAGGGGGGTGCTTCCGAAAGTATCGTGCTACCCGATTCCACAGCGAGTGACATAAAGTCAGAAGGTGTCTTGCGGTTCTTCTCAACCATTGCAAGAAACTGTTTGAGCGTAGCTTCTTTTCCATCCTTCTTATACGCGGGTCGGAGAGTACGTTTTGCATCATGGTATGGCAGGTTAATAGCATTCCCGGTATCACCTCTCTCAACCAGTAGCTTCTCCTGTTTGGGAAAAATTTCGGCATTGCCGAAACCCAAGAAGGCCGCAACTTCTGCCAGCTTGTCGCGCATGTCTGTTGCAGGGATCTCACCTTCGATGAAAAAGTAAACATGTGCGCCGCCGCTTTTGCTTCGGCAGACCACGCCTGGTATACCAGCATCAACACACCGGCTGTTGATAGCAGAATGATCCAAAGGATAGGTATCAATATCAATGCAACCAAAAGAACAGTGATTGTTAGCATTGATCGGAATACTTCCAACGCCTTTGCCACCGTCCAAATGCTCTTGGATTTTTTCTTTGGTAAGTGGTTCACGGATAATTCTTGTTCTGGCTTCTTGTTTGCCATTTACCCTAGTGCCCGTAATAATTGTCTGTCCATGTGCCGCATCAAACCCAGTAAATGCCGCCATGAACTTTTCAGTATCGTCCATGGTATCGGCCTATGATGAGTAGGGGAGCCGAAGCCCCCCTAAATATTAATCAAACTTCATTTCAGGAGCCACTGGCCCTGCACTCCGTTCGTCCTCATCAACAGCCACCGATACACCAGTTTGTATCAGTTCACTGAAAGCCTTCGCATCTTCGTAAAGGCTTTCACTTTCAACAATGGAGTGGCGACCAATGATCTTGTATTCGTGCCACGACTTATTGTCTTTGGTGATCTCAATGGAACCCAAGTGCCAGATGCAAGCAAAGCTAGGTAGCTTGATACGCCCGTCACCATGCGGTACTGACTGCATTTTCATCTGGGTATTCCAAGCACGAGAATGCTTGAGATTAGATTTCACCATCGGCATTAGACACTGTTGGTACTCACCCGTCTCAGGATCAAGGATCAACACATAGTGTTCAGCCGTTTTGACATACTCCATACCGGAATCAATGAAGATATCCCGACGCGGGTTATCCTCTGACTGAATATTACTGGGCTTGAGACGCGGATCATTTGCGTCAAGCTCACCCACAATGCCTTTGTTTTCTTCGAGCGGATGCCACTCTGTGTGTGTCAAACGATACGCACATGGCACGACGAACAGACCTTGATCCATTGACCAGACCTCACCCGTCAGCGTGTTGAAGATGTCACCTTCATCAAGACCGGGGATGTACTTCTCGTGGGTCTTCTTACGTTGCGGTGAGATAGAGTGACAAAGTTTTACACGGGGGATGACCAGATCCTCAGACCTGACATTCTCCATGCCCATGCCTGCGTCTTGTGCAAACTTGGATGCCAGACCAATCGTCTGTATCTCATTCTTTTTGGTTTTAGTTACTGCTTTTTTTGTGGTTGCTGCTTCGCTCATGACTTCCTCTTTATCTTTGCTTCGCTACCAGTAAATGCACCGAAAAGATTCAGGTCTATTTCCTGTCCCTTTTCCATGCGCTCTTTAATAAATGCTTTCAACGTCATTGGATGAACATACTTCTTGTTGCTGGGATCCAGCCCAGACTTAACGCAGTCATCTATGAAAGCACCGGCCTTGTTATCTTCGCCCTTACCAAAGGTAACTTTAACATCGTTCTTGATAATGTCATCGCAACCAATGCTTGCAAGAAACGCAAACGCTTCGGCCTTCTTTTCCTCAGTGATGTGTGCCTCGACGAACGTGCTCAGAGTAACGGTGTCTTCGCCAACGTCTACCCGGTTCATGCCCATCGTGTCCATCAGTTGAGGGATTTGTTCACGGAGGATGCGGAGCTTTTCCTGCTTCGCTTCTTTAGCCATCGTTTCGTGGAACGTGATTTGTTCCTGTTGATACTGGGCTGCCGTGATGAGTTGAGAAAGTTCAGACCCCTTCTCCTTGGTCACGTTGCTGAACGATTCTGCATCAGCTTCGATTTTATCTAATATGCTAGAACTCATGGTTCTGCTCCTTTTTGTTGACTAACAACACTTGGTAATATATACAAAAACAATATATTGTAAATAAGTTTTTTGGGGATTCCATGTTTAACTATAAGACCAAACCATATAAGCACCAAGAGAAAGCTCTCTTTGATTCGCATGACAAACTTGACTGGGCATACTTCATGGAGATGGGCTGTGGTAAATCCAAAGTCCTGATCGATAACGCGGCTTGGTTATACGAGAACAAAGACCTCACCACTCTGGTAATCATCGCACCCAAGGGCGTGTACCGCAACTGGGTATTGAAAGAGATACCAGCGCACATGCCTGATCACATACCGCACAAAGTGTTCACCTGGTATACGCAAACCAACAAGAAAAAGGAACAGGAACTGTGGGACGCAGTGAGGTACACCGATGGGTTGCGGATACTGGTCATGAACATTGAGGCGTTTGCCAGTGCGAAAGCCATGCGCTTTCTGACTGATAAGTTTCTGCGGCGTGACGTATCGATGATCACAATCGATGAGTCAACGACCATCAAGAATCCGAAAGCCAAACGAACCAAAGCGATGGTTGGTTTGAGACAGCGGTTTACCTACGCCCGACTCCTGACCGGCTCACCTGTGACCCAGAGTCCTTTGGATTTGTTTTCACAGTGCGCCTTTCTTGATGAAGGGTTGTTGAACTTCCATAACTTCTATGCGTTCCAAGCCCGATACGCCATCACCCGGCGGCAAAAGATGGGCACACATTCGTTCGACATGATTGTTGGATACCGGAACCTGAATGAACTGGCAGACAAACTGAAAAAGTTTTCTACCCGTGTGCTGAAGAAAGACTGTCTCGACCTACCTGATAAAACCTACACAATCAGACACGTTGCCATGACACCGGAACAGCGCAAGCATTACGAGTCTATCAAGCATACTGCCCTGACTATCATCGGTGATGATATGGTCACTGCACCACAGGCGATGACACAACTGCTCCGGCTGCAACAAGTCCTGTCGGGCTATCTGCCTGTCGAAGAAGACAAGTACGAGAAGTTCGAAACCAATCGGATCAAAACATTGCTCGAAGTGTTGGATGAAGTCACAGGCAAGGTGATTATCTGGGCGCGCTTTGTTGAAGACATACGCCAGATAGAAGATGCGCTGAAAGAAAAGTACGGCGACAACTCTACTGGTTCTTTCTACGGTGCGACCAAGGACGAGGATCGGGAACAACTGGTTCACGATTTTCAAGACATCGATTCCCCGGTGCGGTTCTTTATCGGCAACCCACAGACAGCAGGGTACGGGCTGACGCTCACCAGTGCGAACAATGTGGTCTACTACTCGAACAACTTTAACCTTGAAAACCGGATGCAGTCTGAGGATCGGTGCCACCGTATCGGGCAGAACAATCCCGTGACCTATGTCGATCTGGTTGTTGAGGACAGTGTTGATGAGCACATAGCCCGTGTGCTCCAAGGCAAAATTAAATTAGCCAGCCAAGCTCTGGGTGAAGAAATGCGGCAATGGCTACAGGTAAAAGAGAAGGTAAAAATCTAGGGGTGTGAGTCAATTCCTTTCAAGGGTAGTGAAGGGTCTACCCTGACAATGCAGAGATGCCATTCATGTATCGCCCCTGACCTCTTTAGTCGGTGCATCAATGGTCAAATCGTGGCTCACAGGAATCAAGCATTGGTACTCCCATGTTGGTGTTTGAGGAAGTAATGGTCGATAAATCTCTGTAACCCACAAAGGAGAGAGTAATGAATACGAATGAGTACAAAAGCGTAGCGGTTCCAACGGAAACCTACGAACACTTGAAGAAGATGGCAGAGGACAATGACAGAAGCATAGCCGGTCAGGTACGCTGGCTCGTGCGTTCAGCAGTTGAAGACGTTAAGAAAACTAAAACCGGGTCTTCTGCTTGGGACTAGCGTGCAAGAGATCGCTGTAATCCATCTTCCGTGTTAGCGGCCTGACGTAATTACAGCATCGATCCCCGCCGGGGCACTCCGAACAAACCACAGGATCGCAATCCGACTGTGGTTTTTTCCGGCGTGGTGGAAAGTATGTCCAATCAGGTGCCCATGGTGAATGCTTCATTGTCTGCTCCCTTTGCTCACCATAATGGTAAACCAAATCACCAACTATTTTCTACCCTTCTTCTCTTGCGCCTTGCGCCTGTTTTCTGCGTCCCTCTTCTTTTCTTCGTGCCAATCCTTGAATATAGCCTCAACTTTATAGACGTACCGACTGGGATTTTCTGGTGGTAATGCGTCCAGACGCTTCAATTCCTCTTCCTTGATGCGATAGTCCAGTAAGTTGTTCTCAAGTTTTACTCTTTCCAATGGCGTTGCATTAACCCACCATTTTCGAAACGCAGCTTCTACATAGTCGAATGTTTTTGGCGGCAATTGACGGACTCTTGGCATCATTTTCTTCCTTTCTTCTCTTGCGCCTTGCGTCTGCGAATCGTGTGAGGCATGGGCTGTTGTAGTCGGCGTGCGTTTTCTCGTGCCAGTTCCGCAGCGCGCTGGATAACGTCCTTCTGATCGGGGTTCATGGTTCTAGTTCCTTTCATCTAGCCAAGTCTCGATTGCTATACGGGCTACGTCCGACTTGGTAACAATCGTGCCCGATTCCTTGGACAAATCCTTCGAGGCTTTGTCTAACTGCTTCTTCATTTCATCCGGCAACTGCAACGAGAACATGTTCATCGTGCCCTTGTATTTGCCTTCATACTTCCGGGGTCTACCCATCTTTGGATTAGTCTTCGTCGCCATCGAACGCGCCTCCTATTTTTGCTAGTACCAATGTTTCAAGTAACTCATCATCGATGTACGGATTGTCGATGCTGTCTTGTCTTTCGGCTGGGTCTTCGATCAAACGTTCAGCCAAATGCCGTTGAAGAACCAAGGCATCTGGTCTGCTATCCATGAACCCATACATGTGGGCATGTAACGTCGAGTTGTCTTCGATGTCTTCGATGTAATAACCCATGACCCCCCACCATCGAATGTCGTTGAAGTCGTATCCCGTGGGAGTCAGTTCCTTATCAACCGGAAGAACATGCACGATGTTGATCCGGCTGATGCGCTTCTCGCGCTCCTTGTTCAGTTCTATTA
>CAACVD010001602.1_pt1 | contig 10853 bp, 18 predicted proteins | sample 2381771 | NCBI WGS metagenome assembly CAACVD01 (sample SAMEA5211965, study PRJEB30684) | marine metagenome | biome: Marine; feature: Epipelagic; material: Water | collected 2015-10-15 | depth 15 m | reverse complement strand
TAACAGTATCAACTAGTGGTTCTGGCTTTGCGTTGGTGTACAATGACAGTGACAATGGTTGGAGATTAAAGTATAACGATTAATTATGGCTAACTTACAAGATATTACAAATAGAAGTGAAGTAGGAACAATTAAACCTTGGGGTAAAGCTACAGCTCCTTCAGGGTACCTTTTATGTGATGGTTCAGCCGTATCAAGATCTACGTACGCAGATTTATTTGCAGTAATTTCTACTACTTATGGAGCAGGTGATAGCTCAACTACTTTTAATGTTCCAGATCTTCAAGGTAAGTTTCCACAAGGTAAAAGTGGTACAACTAACTTAGCAACAACTGGTGGAGCTAACACAGTCTCTGTTTCGGTTACTAACAACCAAGCTGCAACAAATTCAACAAACCAAACAGTTACTATCACTGGAAGTATTGCTAATACCTCGTTAACTGAAGCGCAATTATCCTCTCACGGTCATAACTTTCAATTAATGAATGTTGCTGGTGGTATAGGTGCACTAAGAGGAGAGGGTCCAAACCCTTCACAAACTGGTAATACTGCTAATGCTGGATCAGGAACTGGTCACAACCATACGCACACTTTGTCTGGCTCTTTAACAGGAAACATTACAACAAGTTTAACTGGAGCGGTTACAGCGTCTGGTACTAATTCCTTTTCGCCATTTGTAATCGTGCAATACATAATTAAACATTAGGAGAAATAAATGGCTACACAAATAGTAATTTCAAACGGAGATTATATTTCAATAGATGATTCTTTTCGCATACCTTGGGCTGATAAAGGTAAAAATTGGGTAGATGCATGGTGTCCTAATACTATACATTATGTTATTTGGAATAATTTACCCGGACAAAATGAAATACAAACAAAAGATCCTGCAACTGGTATGATGGCGGGAAATACTGACTTAAGTGCTACAAGCGATGCAGTCGGATCTACAACTATCGCTGATTTACTGACTTGGGCAGAAACTAGAAAAACTCAAATAACTACAGCACAAACTGATTTTAATAATGCTTATACAGCAGCTGAAACTAGTTGGGTAAATGATGGAAACTCGAAAGATGATTTCAAGTCTGATAATTCTGACACAAATAGTTATTGGGATTGGTCAAAAAGTTGGAGTGATTACGACCCTAATTACTCGTAAAATATACCTCTAATCTGTAAAGCTTTTCTTTTTTTGGGACCTGTTACAGCACAGACTTTGTGATAAACATTATTCTTTATAGTTACCATGGAGTTTGTTACTGGGCTTGCACACAGAGGCAAACCTCTTCCCGTATCTATAAGTGTTTCACCGCCCCAATTTTTATTCCACTCTTTGTGAATATATAGAGAATGATTAAGCGTCCATTTACCATCATCATGCCAATTTATACCTGCATATTTATCGTACTCATAGTAGGATAAAATTAGTTTTGATTTTTTTTTAAAAGGAAGCCAATCACATTTTATAATTATGTCTAATACTTGTTTAAAAATATCATTAACAAATTCATATTTTTCATTTTCATAAATAGCTAAATTATGAATTATTTTTACTTTTTCCATAGTTTTGTTTTTATAGTTGTCTTTAAACAATGTTTCTTGCCAATCTTTGTGGCTAAGATTTTTTAAAATATTTTTTTCGCTATCATAATTATATGAAGAAATTTTTTCAAAAAGACTTTCTGGTAAAACTTCATTAATTATCAAAGCTAAGTCGTCTATGTTTGCATATATTTTCACTAACGAATCCACGTAATTATAGCATGCCTATCTCCGTTTGTTACAGGAGTAACGGCATGAGGAAAACAAAAATTACTTGGAAAAACTACAGCGCTTCCAGCTTTCTTTTTAATTGTATATTCACCTTTAAAAAATGAAAAATCTCCACCCTCATAATTATCGTTTAAAATTAATGAGCAACTTAAAACACGTGGATGTAAATCAAAATGATCGACATGTTCTTTATATTCGCCCTTTTGAGATCCTAAATATAAAAGATGGTGATACCCTGTATCTTCAGTTTTGACCGCTCCTTTCTGAAACCAAGGTTGGTCTTGACGATATAATTTTAAAATTTTTCCCATTACTTTGAAAACATCATCATTAAATTTATTTTCTAATGGTTTGTTAAGACAATTTCTGTGTGTATTAGACTTCCCGCCCGCTGTAGTTGCTGGGTAAAATGAAAGATCTTTTTGACTGATAATTTTATTACATAATCCTATGTCAATTATATTATCGTAACATTTTATGTAATCAGTTATTTTAATCATTATTTAAAACTCTTCTTTCTCCAAAACATATTTTTATATCTATCTATCCACTCGCTGTTTAAGAGTGATAAAACTTTTCCATGTGCTTTTTCAAAATAAAAACCACTCCACATTTTCCATGATTCTCGCTTAAATGGTATAACCTGAACCATCGGTTCTCCTTTTTTAATTAAAAATTGTTCATCTTTTTTATTTAAAATAAAAGGAAAGTTAATAGTATTAATGTAAATATCTGTGTCGACGACTCCTGCAATAATATCAAATCTTGGTTCTAATCTATTCATTGGTTTTATAAATAAACAGCTATAACCAGGTGATGTTTTAATTAACCATTTGTTAACAAATTTTCCTGCGTTCTCACCTGCTGTTTTCTTCCACTCTTTTGGTAGTTGTGCTTGATTGTGAAATCCAAAATCATTCTGTTCTCTGTTAGCTGGCGTTACAGAAAAATCATTTTCAACAGGATCTACTAAATAGTCTTGATCAAATGGTATGATGTAACCCATTGTTAGTGAGTCTAAAAATGGCATACAAGTTTTTACGGTGGGAACATGTAAATTATCGTTTGTAAATCTTTTTAATTTTTTATATTCTTCGGGTATGTATCTTGAAGCAGGTTTAGGATGAGGCCAAACATCAGCCATATCTTTATCCACCGCAATAAAACTAATCTTATTTTCAAACATGTTTTTTATTCTTAATTATTCTCTCACTAAATTAAAGGACATGGATCTTCTAATCTCTCCTTTAGTTTTAGTTTTAAAAGGATAAACAGTGTGTGGTTGATTAGCTTGAAACAAATAAAAATCACCAACTTCTGGAGTCTGCCAAATAACTTTTCTGTCAAAACCAAGAAAAGCAAGCTGTCCGTCATGAAACTTATGTTTATGTTTTGCATCATTAATAAATTCTGGAACTTTTAGAAAAAGAACACAGGACCAACCATCATTTGTAGGTCCGTTGTGAACGTGCACTGGATTATATTCACCCTCTACCATATCATTTATCCAACAGCTTTTAATAATAGTTTTCATTGGTGGCTCATCTAAAATACTAAAGTTGTTTAATGTCATCATATAATCATTTATAAAAAAATTTATTTTATCAAATATTTCTAGTTTTGATAAAAACTCCATTATACTTAATTCAGTATCTAACCTGCCTGCCAACCTTTCTCCGTCACTTAATAAATTTTTTTTATTTTTCTCATATTCTTTATTTAGCTCATTAATCATATCGATGGGCACTTCGTACTTTTTAATTATTGTACCGTCTACTATGGTTTTCATTCTGTTTTCTATCTCATGTTATACCATAAACTCGATGTCAAGAAAACAATTATAAAAAATACTGTTGCAGAACAAAAAAATATGCTTACATTAGGTTCTCACCAAAATTAACAATCATAGGAGAAAATATGGAAAACGAAGATATAAACAAAGCCATTGCCTACCTTGCAGATAAGGTGAGCAAATATCATGAACGACTATTAGCTGTTGAAAGAGATACTGAAAGACACATTAAGAATACAGAACAGCACTGCTGCGATGATTGTAGTTGTAAAAAATCTTAAGATTTAGGGGTCTGACCCAACATATCTTTTAATGATGGAGCAAATACTTTAACATCTCGTCTAATTTTTTCAACAGTTGTTGAAGTGTTTGGATCATCTATATCAGCTTGCATAGCCTCCTCAGATTCATATTCTTGACCAGTTTCTGTGTTTGTTAAAGTGGTCTCTGTTTTGACATTGTATCTTGGTAATACTCTACCATCTTCAAGAGTCACAGTTCCAATTTTCTCTGCATTTTTAACTATCGGCATTTTCTCTCCAATTTATATTAAAACTTAAAATAACTCTATCTTCATTAGAACTATTTGTTTTTACCTCATGTTGTAACCATGATGGGAAAAAAATCAATGAATTTTGCTTTGGCTCAAAATCTACACTGTGTGCAAGATGTATAGATGCGTCTTTCTTCTTAGGTGGTGATAACACCTCAGCCTGCGGTTTAGGCTCTAGAAACACTAAATTACCGCTTTTTTGAGGTACTTTTAGGTAGTACACTCCAGATAGGTAGTTGTAAGGATGTGTGTGCACATTGTTTCTTGATCCGGGTGGATTAATCATGCCCCATAAACCTGTCATCTCAGGAACATATTTATCTTGTACATCTAAATGATTAAAGCATTCTTTAGCTTTGTACAATATATCACCAACAGTGCTTTTAAATTCTTCATCTTTGTACAATTCATCATGACTGTGCCAGCCACCTACATTAGATCTTGGCATACCTTTTTCGTCTTTAGCTTTTAGCTCGTAAAGTCTGTCCACCAAATGACCGTGGCCCTTGGCTTCTGTCATCATGACAGGTGTAATAAATAGTGATTGTAAATCCATTCTTTTTCTCCTTACAGTTGACCTTTTGTAACCTCCATATCAGCTACAGTTATGTGAACTTGATTAGCTGCATTGGCTTGTACTTTCAACACATCAGATTCCTGCAAGACAATCATGCCTCCAGTAATTCCGTCGTGTTGATTTAATAAATCCACCGTTGCTCCTGCAGCTATGCTTTTTTGGTGAAACTGTTTAAATGTGGCAGAACTTCTAAGTGTTTGTACATCTAGAAGTGTAGCACTGCCAGAGTCATTACAAACGATTAAAGATTTAATTATTATAGTAGTTGGCGGAACAGGTGGTGTAGCGCCAGGATTAGCTGTGGGCACAGTTATCAAAGTTGTTAGGTCTGTCGTAGTGACATCTAACATTGGTCCTTTAAATGTATTAGCCAAAGAAAAATGTCTCCTGTTCTTGCTCTTCTTTTATATCTTGTTGAAAGTTTGTATTTAATAAAAAAACAATTTGTTCTAACAACCTAACCATTTGATCAAACTGACTAGCATCGTATTCTTCTGTAGCATTTGGTAATCTAGTAATATTTATTTTAGCCATTATCTTCTTCCATCAGGTCTTATTTGTAGCTTTTGTGAACCAAGTCTCCATGCTGTATCATCTACACTGTTTGTTGTGTATTTGATTTTAACAGCTCTACCTCTACCTCTTACACTAATTTTTTCTGTTGTGCTAGTTATCGTACCACTAGTTGTTACGTTAGCTGAAGATTGAGGGTATTGTTCTAAAGTTAATTGTGCTGTCATTGTGTTTGTCAGATTATCAAAATCTGGTACTAATTTACTTACCGACATCAGTTGGTCTCCATCTGCTATCTCAACAGATCCTGTTTCTAAAAACGCTGTAATTGCTGTACCATCTGCTTGGTTGTTACCAGACTCATGTTCAAATATAGAAGAAGCTCCAGCAGTCAAACCTAGTATGCTTGTAGCGTTTGCAGTCGCAGATGAACTATATTCTGTTGCTATTGGTTTTTCATACACATACGCACCTAACCATGTAGTTCTTGCTAAATTTATCGTATACCAAGTGCCTTCTAAATAATTATAAGCGACAGCTCTATCTATTTGCGTAGCGTTAGCTGAAGCATAATACCAAATTATTTCATTAAAAGCCGTATTAAGTCCAACAGCAATATCATTTTTATTTGTGTAACTTAGATCATCAAAAACATAATCTTGCACCGAACATGGCATTTTTTTAACAACACCATCAAAAAGATAAAATGCATTATCAGACATCCAGTATGCTTTACCGTTTACCTCTATAGCTGCATGTTGAGCTATTAGGCCAGCGTTAGCACCAAGTTGTCTAAGACCAAAAGTAAAAGGTGTGCCAACAAATTGAATACCGTGTAATGATGTATCCGTCCAAACTAATATTTGACCTGTGGATTTAACAGCGCCAACAATTCTCGACCCATCTGTTATTCTTAAAGATCCTGCTTCGTTAGTAGCAACTGGTGTGTAATCTGTAGCATCTTCTCTGTCGGAGAATCTAAATAATAAATCATCTTGAGTAGCTGCGTTTCCAATAGTTGTCTCTGTACCAAATATTAATAAATGTCTCGTGTCTGTTGATACTAAACTAAATCTAGAGGCTGTGGGAGCGTTTGATAAAGCAGTAGCTCTTGCACCTAAACCTCCAGATGTATCCCATATGAATGTGCCTCCGTCCAAAACAGTGGCAATTAAATCTTCTCCAAAATTATCTAATGACCAATTTCTTGCAGCAACTACAACACTTGATGATGATCTAGGTGTATCCCAAGTGCTTGCACTCCATGTTTCAGTGCCCCAACCATAACCATAAGTAGATGAAGTAGGGCCAGGATTTATCTGATAACTTGCAGTAGTCGAACCACCACCTGCAGCTGTAGTACCAGATGCGTTTGTGCTACCAGCACTTATTGTGTATGTGTTAGAAGAGGGTACGGTTAATACCTCAAACTCGTTGTTAAAATCAATACCGTCAACAACATTCGTAGCTGAACCATTGTCAAAAGTTACAAAAGCACCAATCTCAGCTTGATGTGCATTGTCGGTAACTGTCACTGTCGCAGATCCACTTGATGTGGCAAAAGGGTTTGAAAGACTAGCAGTTCTTCTTATGGGTGTGATGTCATAAACTTTACCCTCAGAGAAAATGTATAGTTTTCTATCTGTGCCTAAAGCCAAATACCTTGTTCCATCTAAGCCAATCCATGAGTGCGTATCTCTTACTGCACCAACCACAGTGGCATTTGGGTTAGGTAAATTAGTCCATCCACCCCATCTTTCTGGCTTACCATAATGAAATCTGACAAAATCAGAGTCTACGTATTTACGTTGATCACCAGCAGAATAGGCAGTATCTTGCTTGTCTATGCCTGGTTTAAATTTAAGGTCTACTAATCGCATTTGACCCAATATTGTATACTAAATCTTTGCTGAGGAAAAGACACATCTTTCCCTGTTTTTGAATGCAAAGGAGTCACACAATGTTGGATAAACGAAGGCATAAGAATCATCAAATTGTTTTGGTTTGGGACCTCTACTATCCTGCCCTCATCCATAAAAAGCATGTTTCCGCCACTTAATTCCTCTCCCTCAGTTAAGACTAAATTAAATGTAAAATGCTCAGAATCTCGATGCCAGTTGTAATATCCTCCATTATTGTAAGATATTACGTGAATTTTGTGTTCTTTTTGTCGTTTTAGAAATTGAAACGAATTTAACCTACCATAATTATCTATATAAGAATATAAACCTTGATGATAAAACCATTTTTCTAAACCTAATATCGCTTCATTGTTTGGAGGTATGGGTTCATTTTTACTAATCCAGTAATCTAAACCTCCACACTTTTCACTAAATAAATTTTTAGTATTGTCCGACCACACAGGTAGATCAAAGTTTACTCTATTATTTAATAAATCTATTTTGATTAAATCTAACATTGAATCTGGTAGATAATTTTTACAAATTATTATGTTTTCTGATATGTATTCGTAATTCATTTAGAACCTTTAAATTGAGTTCCTACATTGCCTCTAAATGCATAATTTCCGTAGTGTGTCATGCCACTCATTATGTCTGCGTATATTTTACCTCCCATATTTTGCCATAAACGGCAGAAAGCATAATCTTCTGAAAGATATCTTTTAGTTTGTGGCTCTATCATGGTGTCAAAAAAAGTATAATTCCAATTAGATGTTTTGTGATAATCAAATTCTTTGTCGTGGGATTGATTAATATGCTGATCAGGCACAAACTTTAATTCTGGATAAACATCTGCCATTCTTACAAACACATCTCTTTTAATTAACATAAAACCAGTTGGGCCATCCATGACTTCTATAAATCCTTTTTCTAATAATATATTATTAGAATCTTTCACGTTTAAATTATATTGTAGTGAAGCTGCAAGTAATTCATCTTCAGATATGTCAGGTTTTTCTTTCAATCTTTTTTTCACCTTAATCCAATCAATAGTTTTTCTAGGATAAATACCTGTTACCACATCTTTGTCATACTCAAGCATTCTAATGACAGCTTCTGGGTTAAAAGCTAAATCAGAGTCAATAAATAAAAGATGAGTATAATCACCATCCATAAACAATTGCACCAAAGTATTTCTAGCTCTAGTTATTAATGATTCATTACCTATTGTTCCAAACTGTAATTCTATTTTTTTACTAGCTGCGAGAGCTACAAGTTGCATGCAACTTTTGAAATAGTCTGCTGTGATCATGCCACCGTAACAAGGCGTTCCTACGAATAGTTTATTCATTCTGTTGAAAAAATATGTTTAATGAATATCTAGGAGAACTATCTCCAAAAGATTGTAAGTTTGTATGTAGAATTTCACCTCCGTTAAAAAACAAAGCTCTATTTTCTAAAAAACCTATATGAGAAGACAAACTGCCTTTATCTGTATAAAAACCTGTTCCGTTATTTAAAAGAGGCTCTCCTTTGAGATATAATAAGAAGACATATGTATTTTCATCATAGTGTGGTAATGGTTTATTAGTGTTGTATCTTAGATGAAATCTTACCAGATACTCTTTTAAATTTTTACCAATACCAAAACTTTTTTTTACTTTAGATAAAATTGGATCATTTTTAATATTTTCAACCGGAAATTCAAAAGTAAAACCGTAATGACCAGTATCATTTATGTTTGAATTATAATCAAATGCTACTGCCTTTTTTTGTAAATTATCTAACTCATCTTTTGATAAAAAATTATCAATGTAAGAAACAATTCTTGTATCTTTATGCATCTTCTTTGTAAAAAATATTTAGTGTATATCTTGATGAACTTTCACCAAAACTTTGTAAATCAGAATGTAATATCTTTGCGCCATTAAAAAATAAGGCTCTGTTTTCAATAAAACCAATGTGTGAAGATAGATTACCATTTGTTAAAAATCCAGTTCCGTTGTTAAATAAAGGCTCACCTTTAACAAACAATAAAAAATTAGCCACATTACCCTCAGAGTTGTCTGTATGAAATAAAGGTTCTTTTGAATTATTTCTCATGTGAGCGCTAACATTCAAGGGCACTAGATTCCTGTATGGAAAAAAATATTCTTTTATTATTTTTAACAATGGATCACTATAAAAACTTTTTGGAAAAGAGTGTCTATTTCCATAATACAATCCTGTAGGAGTTTTTACAGGGGTGTAATCTAAATTTACAAAGGTTTCTTGTAATGATTGTAAAGTTTCTTTTGATAAAAAATTATCAACATACATTACAAATTCTGTGTTTTCATTGTGTTTCATTATTTACCTACCTTAAAATTAAAAGCTAATGAAAATCTTTCTTGTTTAGATTCCAATACTCTATGAAAAGTGCTTGAATCAAAAAGAATTAGATCACATTTTTTTGGCTGAAATTGTGTTCTTAAATCATCTGGAAATATAGCAAACTCTATAGCTGAATTGTCATCTGTTAGATACAGCACGCCAGAGCCGTCATCTTCCGTGTGTCTATGAAATTCTTGATAACCGTTTTTATCTAAAATATTTAACCACGAGTCATGAATCATAAAAGGTGTTTCATTATTAAATGTTTGCCTTAACAAATTTTTTATCGCATTTTCTATGTGTTCTCTGACGTACTTAAATTCTGTTAAATGATACAATATATTTTTACATAAATTTTTTGAGGTAAGTATATTACAATTCCAAGTTCGTGATTTAAAATTTTCTTTGTTATCTATGGTGTAGTTTAAAATAGTATCTACAACGTGTTCATTTATTTTTGTTTTAAAAAAACTTGTTTTTTTTAAAATAACTTCTTCTACCTTATCTTGTTGCATATTCTACCTTCAAATACTCTATCTTTCTAACCCAACCTCTAGGTATAGCTATTGCACCTCCACCATGATTATCATCCTTATCTATGCACCAAGATCGCATAATTACAATTTTATCCTCATTGTTTACAACCATGTAGCCAACCTCTTGACACACTGCCAAAGGCGCATCAATAATTTCTTTTATTGGTAGCCAACCTGTTTCTGTGTCCCTAGCATCAAGCCAAGTGATTCGGACCATCGGTGCTTTATTTATGTTCATCCGTGGTTAAAGTTGCATCTTTTGAAATTAAACGTAAGTTAAAAGATACGGATCTTCGTTCTTCATCTGGTGTTCTAAAAGGATACACCATATGAGTCAGCCAAGATGGAAATAAAAATATATCACCAACTTCTGGTGGGTGCTGTAGTTTGTGTCCACTAAAAGTTTTTGGATCTCCACACATAAAAAGTATGTCACCTACACTTGGATAATGATCCTCGGCTGCTCTCTCTTTATCAATGCTTTTTGGCATCTTTGTATAAAATACACCCGATAGATCACCGTCGTGCATATGTGCAGGATTAAAGTCTCCCGCCCATTGGCTCACAGCCCACATAGATTCAATGACCATCTTATCTATTTTTTCTGGTGCTAAAGTTTCACTAGCTGGTGGTATGGATAAATAAGATTTAACCATTTCACCTATCAAAAAAACTAATTGTTGACCGTCAGCATCTATCCACTCAGGTGGCAAACGCACTTCTTGTTTAACATTACCAGCTAAATTAGGAGACCAATCCCACTGTTTAGCTAATTCGGGATCACCAAATATCTCATCACACTTCTTATTGACTGTATCAATTAAAAAATTAG
>CAACVD010001601.1_pt1 | contig 10855 bp, 17 predicted proteins | sample 2381771 | NCBI WGS metagenome assembly CAACVD01 (sample SAMEA5211965, study PRJEB30684) | marine metagenome | biome: Marine; feature: Epipelagic; material: Water | collected 2015-10-15 | depth 15 m | reverse complement strand
TAGCTATAATGATGCTCATAAGATAGCAAAAGAAAGATTTAATCGTCCTGATAAGAAAGGAACTAAAAATCATGAGATTGTTTCTGAAATGAAAAAGATTCAGGAAGAAGGATTAGTTATTGGAGATGTAATAGCTAAAGTAAAAGTCTTAAAAGGTCTTGATATTGTAAATAGATATAAGCTTTATGGAGAGCTAATCGATAGAAAGAAGACTGTTAAGAGTTTTATTAAAGACCATCCTAAAGGTAATTATATCGTTACTGTCAGCAAGCATGCATTTGTAGTTAAAGACGGTAAGCTAATCGATAATGTAGGAGAGGAATTTAGACCTACTAGAAAGGTAGATGGAGCTTACGAGATCTTATTACCTGAAGACACTATACAGCTATCTCTTTTTAATTAAGGAGGTAGTTGCTACTTACAATTATTTTTCGTATATTTAGATATAATTAAAAAACAATAAAACGGTTATGGAAACATTTATTTTTACTTTACAGATTATAGGAATTGTAATCTGGTCATTTGCCCTAATAGGATTTACTTTTACTATTTCCAGAATACTATTTTCTTTAGCTTCCGGAATAGGAAAGAAAGTAGCTAGAACTTTAAAATGGAAACTAATTAGATTAAATAGATAGATATGACAAAAGAACAATTCTTAAACGGAACCCCATTCTCATTAAATTATGATTACTCATCTGATGCTACTTATGTTTATAATATTCCTGGCGGAAGAGATAAAGGTAGCTTAAGTAGAGAGTATAGAGCTAAAGATGGAAATGTAGTACTATCAGATCATCTAATGAATATAGAGAAGATAGGTAGAAAGATGATTACTGCTTATTGCTTTATTATAGGTAGTAAGATAGTAAAGAAGATTAGGTTTGAAGATATGGTCGAATTTACTTCGGCCTAACTTCACCTGTCGGTAAGCTAGACGTCATGGTGACGTAAGTCTTATATAAACCTGACAGTATTGTTCCCTATAGCGTCGTGAGAGCTGTAGTGAGAGCCATACCTATTAGTATATATCTTATAGATTTTTAGTATATAGTGGTATATATGTATATATTAATTAATCTTTCTTATATAGTTTTCGTATAGTATAGCTGCCAACATTAGAATAACAAAGAGATAGTAAGTAATATTAGCCTTCTCAGGAGTAACTATAAGAGTAATACCTACATAAAATAAAGATAGTATAGAAACTATATTGATAATGAACCTTAATGCGTATTTCATAATATAACCTTTAGTGTTATGTTTAATATAAGAACTTTTTGTATATAAAACAAGAGATCTTAGGAAAAAAAATTAGCAAAATTTTTACTATATACGGTTTTTTACAATATGTCAAAGAACTATTGGTAATTTAACGCCTTACCATAGGGCTATATATAGACGTACTTATAGTACTGGTAGCTTTAGGGTGCTTTCTTTATACTAATATATGAACTATTTATAGTTAAACCAACTATAAGGTGCATAAATTAGATCCACATACTCTATTTTCTATCTTTGAACAAGGTGATGAGCAAATATATAGAGAGAATAATGTAGAAGATGTATTGAAAAATCCATACGTATTGATTGGTATGGTAGTAACAGGAGTAGAGAATTACTACTTTATGGATAAGATGTACTCTCTTAAACACCCTAAACTCTACGGGAAAGTAAAGAGTAATATCAAACATAAGTACTATAATAGACTTTATAACTACTTAGATAGAATAAACCCAGAAGAATTTAACAACATATACAAAATAGGATTAGACTACGAAATAGACAAATCTCTTAAATACATGTATGATTTACTTTTCTACTTTGAAGATATGGAAGAATACAGGAAATGTAAAGTAATAAAGCATTTTGCCGACCTTTTAATGGATAGAAAGTTGGAAACTTTAATTTAATTTCTTATATTTAATTATAAAACGGTTATATTGTATATTATGTTAAGTATTATTTTTTATTATCTATTAACGGGATTTATTATTTCAATTTTCATTAACGGTACGTTATGGGCATTATATAAACCTATGTTATCTTTTTCGGAAGTTTTTGCATGTACTGTACTATGGCCAACGGTTATTTCTACTTTTATCAACACTATGAATGGCGTTGAAGAAGATATAGAAGAATAAAAATTTAAATTTAGGTTATGTTAACAGATAATATCTCTTTAGAGCAAGCTTTAGAGCTTGAAAAACAAGGTAAAATATTTATATTTGATTCGGGTGATGATGAAGGTTATCATGAAAGAGCAGAGGAATGGCAAGAAAACTTTTATCAACTAAGAACCAAAGCCCGTAATGTACTCCCTCAGAATATTGCAGAGCATTTTAATGCTCGCTATCTTATAGAACTCAGAACTAAAGTTAACGAATACACTTTTCAATGGAAATTCCTTAGAGGTATCGAGAATACCAGCACTGATGAGACCGTACATGATAATATAGAGTATGTATATGCGTTAACTAACAAAGGGTATCCTGATTTAATCAAGATAGGTATGACTCGTAATACTCCTGAACACCGTGTAAGGCAAATAAACGGCACTGGTACGGTTAACTTATGGGAGGTTAAGTTTGCTTTACCTGTTAAGCCGGGTAGCGGTATGAAAGTAGAGGGACAAGTACATAAGTACTTTAAAAAACAGAGATTTCATGCAAAGAATGAGAATGATAGAGAGATGTTTAACATAGATATCTTTACTGCTATAGATAAAATTAGAGAAATAGGTTCATTATTCAAAGCAGGTAATCCTAAATTGTACTAAAAACCGCGGTGCAACTTCGCGCGTTTGCGCGGCGAGCTACGCTCTCATCGAATGAAACCACATGCCCCTGCTTTATCTTTTCTTTTTTACAAAAGCCGCCCTCTAATTCTAAAATAGTATCTCCATACCCTTTATAGACTATACAATTATCTAAATCGACACAAGGATTAGCTTTATGGTATATTTTAGTTATAATACCTTTATTAATGAAGATAATATCTAATACGACTAAACATTCATAAGTCCAAAAACTATGAATACCGGTAAATGGCATATTAAACAACATACCTTTGAAAGATCTATTGAATTCTTTACCAACCATGCCTTCAGAAATAGATGTTGCAGTATCGCAAAGCCTAGTTTCTATCTCTATTCCATTTATATCTACTTTCATACTGATAAATATATAAAGAAACTGGAGTAAAAGTTGGTTACTTACTTATTTTTTCTTATATTATATATATAAATAAAACGGTTATGAAAAATTTTAAATTATTATTATTAGTTTTTGCTACTATTTTTGTAGCTTGTACGGAAGACGAAATCGTACCTCCTCTATGTCCGGATGGTAATTGTAATGGTAAACTATATATACCTTTTCCTAAGGATAGCAACGGTTATTACCATGTAGATTTAGATTTTGACGGGGAGTATTTACCTAGATTTAATATCTTTATTGAAGGAGATGATGTAGATCCGTTCTACTATTATAACGATATTGGAGTTGTACAAGCTGCTTTTGAATCAAGTAGCTATTGGGTAATGCCTAATGGAGTTGAAGTTGACTTAGTGCAGTCTACTACTTTCTATTTAAACAATTCTCCTAATAATACAGAATATCAACCCTCTCTTTCTAATAGAAAATGGGGTAAACGAATAGTAGGTCCTATCCCTTCAGAATTTATCAATGATACTATTGTAATTAGAGCGGAAATATATTGGGACGGAGGTTCTAAAAGTAACTCTCAACTATTTGAAGAAAAATTTATTATAGAATAGTTGCTTTTTACAATTATTTTTATTACCTTATTAATATTATTATTATTTTTATTAATAAATTTTATAAATAAATATTTTTATACTTATAACATATGAGAAATAAAGTATCAATTAGTAGTAAATTAGATAGATTAGAATCGGAATTGCGTAAATTGAATTATGCAATAGGTTCAAACGATAAAGATACCGCTTATAGTATTTTAGATAAAGCTAATGTGGTTATTTCCGATATAAATACACTACTAAATAGAGAAACTCAAGAATAGTATGTTAACAGCCGAGCAAATACAAAAAAACTACGATAAGCATCTTAAGATAATTAATCATTATCTAGAATCTAATAGAGCTAAAGAGTGTCATAATATGATAAAGCATATGGAAGATACATATATTATGGCTCCTGCTAGTAGTAAGACTTGGTATCACAATGCTTTTGTTGGAGGTTATATAGATCATGTCAATAGAGTTGCTGAATTTGCTATAGCTCAACATAATCTCTACGAAAAAATGGGTGGAACTATTGACTACACTGTAGAAGAGCTAGTATTTGCAGCTTTATTTCATGATTTAGGTAAGATAGGAGATGGAGAAAAGCCTAACTATATTCCTCAAACAGATAAATGGCGTCAAGATAAGCTTTCTGAGATGTATACATACAATTCAGAGTTAGATTTTATGCTTATTCCAGACAGATCTTTATTTATTTTACAGAAATTTGGTATAAAAGTAAGTCAAAAAGAGTTTTTAGGTATCAGATTACATGACGGGGTATTCGATAAAGCAAATGAAGCATACTTTTTTAGTAATGTTGAATCTTCTAGACAAAAAACCTCTATTATATCAGTCCTACATACAGCAGATTTCTTAGCTTCTAAAGTAGAGTACGATATGTGGAAAAGAAATGGCGGGAATTCTAAGCCTAAAACACAAAAAACCAAAGCTTCTACAGGAAAAAAAGTTAATTCCTCAGAAGGATTAAGTAAAATGTTAAAAAACTTATAAAATGGATCAAATACATCCTATTACTTTATATATAATTTCCGGAGTATTAGTTGGAATTATAGTATTTTTATCCTATATTATTAGAAATCTACTGTTGAAAAACGAAAAATATGAAGATATAACAGTAGATCAAACACAATATCTTCAGAGAATCTCAAATTTAATAAGAGATTCGAAAAAGCACCTACAAAAGCTTGATGAGAAAGGGGTATTTCAATCAGATGATGAGGTCGGTTATTTTTTTGAACAAATGCAAAACGTACAAAAAGAGCTAGACCGGTATATGCTCCCTGAAAATTATGGCGAGAAAGAAATCAAAGAATAACTATTTTACTAAAGAAACCGAAGAGTACATAGTTAGATACAATACTTCAATAGATTCGGATTATAGAGCGAAAATCTTTACAGATCATATTTATTTCCCTTTTTATAAACTAGCAGAGAATATAATACATACTTTTAAATTTTACTACACTGATGTAGAGCGTATAGAAGATTTAAAACACGAAGTAGTTTCCATGCTATTGGAAGAGAAAATAATGAAATTCGACCCTACTAATGGTGCAAAAGCATATTCCTATTTTGGTACTATAGTTAAAAGGTGGTTAATTAATTACAATAATAAAAACTACAAAAAGCTTAAGCAAATAGGTTCTTTTGACGATATGGAGGAATCTTACGAAGGGAGTATGAACGTAACTCTTCCTGGCGGTATAACACTCAGTCAGTTTCTAGATATGTGGGTTGAAAAAGTTTACCGTAACTTAGATCAGTTATTTTCAAAGGAAAGTGAAAAACGTATCGCTGATGCAGTTTTAACAATTTTTAAAACTAGGCACGATTTAGATATATTTAAGAAAAAAGCTCTTTATATATACATTAGAGAGATGACTGATTGCGAAACTCCCCATCTAACTAAAGTTATATCAGTTTTAAAAGATGATTTTTACGACATCTACTTAAAGTACCATGAAAAGGGAAAAATCGTAATAAAAGAACTATAATCTATTTATTATAAAAAAATATGGACTCAGGTAAAGAAATCTTTCAGGGTAAAACATTATCTGATCTCTTCGAAGAAATTTATAATAATTCTAGAGATACTAAAACTCAAGTTAAAGGTCTTATAGGAGAGTTAAAGCCTTTGATAGAAAACATAGGAGATGCGACTCTTCTAGTTCCTATGATCAAAGAATATATGGAGATTGGTGTAAAAAACGATGAACATTTAATCAAACTTGCTACTGTTATACAGAGATTAGAAGCTATTCAAGCTAAAGGAAGTGATGGAGAAATGTTTGATTTTGCTGAATTACAGGATCTTTTAGAAGAACAAGAGGAAACTCAACAAGAACTAGTAGAAAAATCAGAAGATAATACTGAAGATTAATGGGATTCAAAAATACATTAAGTAGTTACGTATCATCTAGGAGTGGAAATAATTCTGGAGCAGGTACTAGCGGCTATTCTTTTTTTGGAAGAGTAGTTGATATTATCCTTGATGAGGACCATCCTATGTATTCTCAAATGGGAGGAGCAATATCAATCAACGGTGTCTTTGTAAAACCATTAGAAAGGAATATAGAAGACAAGGTAAAAGAAGATTTACCTTTTGCATTTCAAACAAGCGCTCATATAAAGACAGTACCAATACTAGGAGAAATAGTAGAAGTAACTAATATGCCAAATCCTGCTTTTACTGAAAGCGAAAGAAGAAATAAAAGATACTACACCAGAATAGTAAATATATGGAATAATGCTAACTCTAGTGTATACTTAGATGTAAAGAGCAACCCAGACGTAGATATATCAACTGGAGGCAGGTTTAAAGAACTGCCCACTGTAAACCCTACTCGCTCCACACCAGGAGATGTACAAATAGAAGGAAGACAGGGACAGTCTATTAGATTTACAGGAGGTAAAGGCTCAGGCAACCCTTGGGTAGATGATGAAAATATAGGAAGCCCAGTTATTGTAATAAGTAACGGTCAATCAGCTACTGAAGATGGCTTTTCTACATTAGCAGAAAATGTAGATGAAGATGATTGTTCTATATACCTTACATCTAACCACTCTATTCCACTTACACCTGCCAGTGAAAAAAGAGCTACATTTACAGAAGAACCTGAAAAATCAGATCAGTTTAAAGGAAATCAAATAATTCTAAATGCAGGTAGGTTATATTTAAACGCAAAGCAAAGCGATATACAACTTTCAAGTATAAGTGCTATAGGAATGAACACAGAAGGTTCTATAAACCTAGACGCTTCTAGTTATTTTTGCTTAGATGCTCCTATAGTGTACTTAGGAGAAAGAGCTAGAACAGCATCAGACACTACTCGAGAAGCTGTCTTACTTGGTAACCAAACTGAAAACTTTTTACAGACTTTGCTTAACATGATGGAAGGCATGGCTAATGATATGGCCAAAGCTAAAACAGTTGAGAGTAAACCTATTCCACTTTTAAATAAAAGAGGTATACAAATGAAACCTGTTATAAGAGCACTAAAACGTCAACTCAACCCTCAAGGACCCTCTGTTTTAAAGTCCAAAAAAGTATTTACTGAATAATGGCACTTAGATCACAATTATCAGCAATAGTAGCTAACCAATTAGGAAGACTCCAAGGTGAACTTGAAGCTAAAATTCAAGAACAGGCTTCTACCCTAGTTAGTGAATTTACTAGCGGCTGTCCTGATAAAAAATCTTTAATTAGAGTAGCTAAAACTAGAAATAACTTACTTAAGGTTATAAATAGTTTTCAAAGACTGGTAAACAGGTTTGCAGGCATTCCTTCAAAGCTTAGACCACCTATATCAGTAGCAAAGATGTTAATAAGATTGTTAAAACGCAACCCAACACCTCTCGCTATAGGAACATCTCCAGGACCTAGTGGTGGATTACTTTTTGCTAAATCTGCAGGATATACAACTCGTCAAGCAGATCGTATACAAAAAGTAAATTTATTATTAGAGGCATTAGAAGACGATACTAGAGCTTTGGAAGACTTATTACGTGGAATTGGACCTAGTCTAAATAATATAAAAGATATTTTAGAAAACGTAAATACAAATGTAGAAAACTGCGCAGATGAAATAAACGAATCAGAATCAAATGATGCAGATAATGTACGGGATATATTAAAAGAAATCCAACCGGTTACAGGAGTAGGTATTGCCGGCAGTGTAGAGAGTACTCAAACATATAGAGCAAAGAACGGAAGAGATTATACATTGGAAATTTTAGAAGAAAAAGTAGGATCTGGACCAGTTCCTAGAAGATTTGCAGTGGCAAAAGATAATATAGGAGTTATAATACTAAAAGGGCAGCCGTCATTTAGTTCCGATACAACTGTATTACTTGAAGAATTAAAATTTAGAATAGACAACCAACTTCCATAAACTAACTATTTATAATTATGAAACTTGATCAATTAAGAAAAATCATACGAGAAGAAGTAAAATCAGCTGTAAAGGAAGAGTTACAAGAAGTAATGAATGAAGCAGTTCGAATTGCTAGTAAACCACAAGTTAACGAAGTAGCTCAAACAAAACCTGTTTCTATTAGAAAACCTTTACCAACTTCTACTGATCCTATCATGGAAATGCTAAATCAAACAAAAGCTTCTATGACAAACGAGGAATATAAGAATATTTACTCAGGTACATCTGATATGGTACAAAAACCCAATTTTGCTTCAATGGTAGCATCTAATATGGGAATGACTGAAAATAGAGGTCCAATGCCAGGATTAGATATATCACAATTTGACTTTGTAAAAAAAGCAGGAGCTGTATACAATAAGTCAATAGAAAAAGATAAACAAAAATACGGTAAAGTATAAAATGGCATTTAACAGTAGAAAAATTAACCCTTTAGATTTACAGCCAAGAAAAGTTGTTGGAGTATCTATTCCCCTATCAGGAAGAGCAGTTTTTAATCCAACATACGAAACTAAGGATGCTATAAGGACTAATTTAATCAATTACTTTTTAACGGGATTAGGGGAAAGATATTTAAACCCTACATTCGGCACTGAATTAAGAAACTTAATGTTTGAAAATATAAACCAAGAAATGGTTAGTCGAGTTAAAAATGCTGTTCAAAGAGGTTTATCGGAATATTTTCCTAGAGTTAAGCCTACAGATTTTCAAGTTTTAGGCAATCCTGATTCTAATACGGTTACGTTATTATTAAGGTATGCCATACAGGATACTGGCATAGAAGACGAAGTAGTAATAAATTTTGAGCAATAATGGCAGAACAAAGAGACATAAAATACGTAGCTAGAGAATTTTCTGACTATAAACAGGAACTGATAGAGTTTGCAAAAAACTACTTTCCAGACTCATACAACGACTTTTCCCCTACCTCACCAGGTATGATGTTTATAGAAATGGCTGCTTATGTAGGAGATATATTATCGTTCTACCAAGACACTCAAATACAAGAAACTTTTGTACAATACGCTAAAGACCCAGGTAATTTGTATAATATGGCCTATATGATGGGCTACCGACCAAAAATTACTAACGTAGCAGAAGTTGACTTAACAGTAACTCAAGAAGTGCAAGCAGTTCCAGGAGCAGGACCAAACTGGGATCAAGCGCTAGTAGTAGATTCTAATGCAGTAATCACCTCAAACTTTCAAGGACAAACTCAATTTTTTATAGATAGTACAATAGATTTCACATTCTCTAGCTCGTACGATCCTACAGATGTGGTGATAAACGAACTTACTAACGGAGTACCATCTAAATTTCTACTAACTAAAAAAGCAAAAGCATTTTCTGGAGAAATTAAAACTGTAACTGAAACGTTTACCGAAGCTTCTAAGTTTACCACAATTACTCTTGATGATACCAATATTATAGGAATATTGGATATAGTAGATGATACAGGAGGTTCAAATAATAATTGGTATGAAGTACCTTTTTTAGGACAGGATACAGTATTTGTAGAGAATAATAACGTAGGAGCTGATGCTAATAGAGTACCTAACACCTTAACTCTACAAAAAGTACCTAAGAGATTTATCACCAGGTTTACCTCTAACGGTAATTTGCAGATACAATTCGGAGCCGGTACAAACACCCAAGACGACGACACATTTACACCAGATCCGACTAACGTAGGTTTAGGAACTCTTCAAGGTATAAGTACTATTGATAGAGCTTATGATCCATCTAATTTTCTATATACTCAAACTTACGGACTAGCACCATCAAATGTTACTTTAACGATACGTTACCTTATAGGAGGAGGAGTAGAAGCTAATGTACCCGCTAATACACTTACCGGCTACACAGCTAACTCCACACCAGCAGGCGGGGATAGTACAACTCAAGGTACTCTAGCGTTCAATAACCTACTTCCGGCTAGAGGCGGAAAAGATGGAGATAGTATAGAAGAAGTAAGGCAAAATGCATTAAGATCTTTCGCAGAACAGAAGAGAACAGTTACGCTGCAGGATTACAGCGTTAGAGCTTTATCATTAGATCCAAAATTTGGTACAGTGGCTAAAGTATTTATTACTCAAGATCAATTAACTAGTACTAAATCTTCAACTGATTCTATTATAGACAGTAATCCTCTCGCTTTATCTATGTATGTTTTAGCATATGATAATGAAAAAAAATTAATCCCTGCAACATCTACCTTGAAAGAAAACTTAAGAACGTATATGTCTTATTATATGCCACTTACTGATGCTTTAAATATTAAAGATTCTTTTGTGGTAAATATTGGAGTTACTTTTGATATACTGGTAAGACCTAATTTCAACAGTAGAGATGTATTGCTTGCATGTACTGAAACTCTTAAAGAATACTTTAACATAAGTAAATGGAGTATTAACCAGCCTATTAACATATCTACTATTTATAGTACTTTAGATAGAGTAGTAGGTGTACAGACAGTAAGTAAGATAGAAATAAATAACAAACAAGGAGGAACATACTCAGAATATGCATACGACATAAAAGGAGCTACTAGAAATAATATAGTATACCCTTCATACGATACTATGATTTTTGAGGTAAAATACCCTGATCAAGATATAATAGGAAGAACAAC